>Ga0315322_10000005_pt1 | contig 142715 bp, 138 predicted proteins | sample M110021515metaG_FD_203461 | JGI IMG/M metagenome (GOLD analysis project Ga0315322, IMG submission 203461) | Ammonia-oxidizing marine archaeal communities from Monterey Bay, California, United States - M1 100m 21515 | ecosystem: Environmental > Aquatic > Marine > Intertidal zone | place: USA... | reverse complement strand
ACACTGCTGATTAACCTCCGATGCTGGCGTTAGAATAATATTTCGCTTTGCAAATAAATTTTCTATAGCAGCGTGATAGCCACTTTGTTCGGAACCGGCAATAGGATGACCGGAAATAAAACGCAATGCAAAATCCCCGCCTATGCTATCTACCTTTTTCTGAATTTCGCTTTTTACACTGGCCACATCGGTAATTGTGGCGGTTTCCTTTGCGGACCTGGCGATATCATCCAAAGCATCAATCAATGCCAAAGGAGGTAGGCACACAATAATAAGATCTGCCTCGGGACACAGATCTTCTATAGAACCATGGCCGCTCAATACTCCGTCGCTTACCGCTGCCTGCAACGCTTCCGAGTTTCGGTCACAGGCTTTTATAACAAGGTTTTTATGGGCCGCGCGAAGCCCGCAGGCAATAGACCCGCCAATCATTCCCAAACCGACTATTAGAACCGATTTATCCTGTAATGGGTTTTGACTACTCATCTTTCTACTCGTCTTGCTACTCGTCATCCCCAACATCACGGGGGTAAGAACCAAGTACCTTAATCTCTACCGTCCTGTCAGCCAACTGCTCAAACAACTCTTGCACATTGTTGTCATCGATATGTCCATCGAAATCGATAAAGAAAACATAAGCCCAAGCTTTCTTTTTAGATGGCCGGGTTTCGATCTTGTTAAGATTCAGCCCAAGGCTCTCGAAGGGCTCAAGAGCCCGAAGAAGAGCACCTGGCTTATGCTCCATATACACGATCAAGCTGGTCTTATCTGTGCCGGTAGACTTCGTCTCACCGTGGGACAAAACCAGAAAGCGGGTACTATTGTGTTGCTGGTCCTGGATATTAGCCTGCAGTACTTGCAGATCATAGGATTCTGCCGCGAGAGAACCGGCGATGGCAGCCGTGCCCTCTTCCTGCAGAGCAAGTTTCGCTGCCTGCGCATTACTAATACATTCGAATTGCTGAACGTCGGGCAAGTTCTCTGCCAGCCAGTTACGACACTGGGCAAGAGATTGTTTGTGGGAAGCAACTTTACTTATTTGTTCTAGAGGAAAATTACCATTGGCCATAAGATTATGGCGTATCAAAACCACTTCCTCACCTACGATTGTAACTGAGCTGTCCACCAGACAATCCTGAGTATTATTTATAGCCCCTTCCGTAGAATTCTCCACCGGTACAACACCGTAAGTCGCTTCTTTTTTTTCTACTTTCAGAAAGACTTCATCGATGCTTTTGCAGGGCAGCAATTCACAGTCACTGCCGAAGTGTCTCAAGGCAGCGAGCTGTGTGAACGTGCCTTCCGGACCAAGAAAGGCAACTGTCTTCAAATTTTTAGAATCTGAACTATTGTTCATAATTGAATTCTATTAACTAGTAGTAGATATGTACTAAATGATTTGTAACGTGATATGCAGAATAAGGAACCTGCCGCAGACAAGTCCCCGTGGCAGCCAGTCTTACTCGGAATCAGACGATTCCTTATCGGCTTCATCTCCCTCAGGACCATTTCCCTCAGGCGCATTACCTTCAGATTCATCGCCAGCCAGACCATCGTCTTCCGGTTCATCGACCTGCTCAAGACCCACCAATTTTTCCCCGTCCTTTAATCGAATGAGTCGAACACCCTGAGTGTTTCGGCCCTGAACGGATACTTCTTCTACACGTGTCCTGACAAGTGTTCCCTTATCTGAAATCAACATGATTTCATCACTCTCGGAAACCTGCACCGCACCTACAACCTGACCGTTACGATCACTGGTTTGCATGCCGATGACACCCTGCCCTCCTCGTCCGTAGACAGGAAAATCTTCAACCTGGGTTCGTTTTCCATAACCGTTTTCACTGACTGAAAGAATTTGCTTTTCTTCGTCTGGGATAATCAGCGAAATCATATTAAAGCCTTCGGCCATCTTGATGCCGCGTACACCCCGCGCAGTTCTTCCCATGGCACGAACATCCTCCTCGGAGAAGCGGATAGTCTTACCACTGCTGCTAACAAGCATGACATCACAGCTACCATCGGTGATAGCCGTGCCAACCAATCGATCATCCTCATCCAGTTCAATTGCACGCAGCCCAACGCTTCGTTGTCTGGCAAAATTGGTCAAGGCAGTTTTCTTCACTGTGCCGTTGGCCGTAGCCATAAACACGAAATGATCTTCCGAGTACTCTGTAATCGGAAGCATACTGGTAATGGTCTCGCCTTCTTCCAGAGCAAGAATATTTACAATTGGTTTACCTCTGGCGGTTCTACTGGCCACAGGAATAAGAAAAACCTTCAGCCAATAAACTTTTCCAACACTACTAAAGCACAACAGGGTATCGTGGGTATTGGCTATTAGCAGGTGCTCGACAAAATCTTCGTCTTTAACCGTAGCCGCCGCCTTGCCGGTACCGCCTCTTCTTTGAGCGGTATAATCTGCCAGTGGCTGACTCTTTGCATAGCCTGTCTGCGAAATTGTTACCACACGGTCTTCTTCAGAGATAAGGTCTTCAACAGTCAGATCAAGCTGGGACTCGACTATCTCGGTGCGCCTGTCGTCACCGTAGTCTCCGCGTACTTTCTCTAGCTCGTCACGAACAACGCTCAACAAACGAGGCTGGTTTTCCAGAATATCCAGATAATCTGCAATCTGTTCCAGCAAATCCTTATAGTCATTGATAAGTTTTTCATGCTCCAGACCAGTCAGTCTGTGCAGTCTTAACTCCAGGATGGCCTGAGCCTGTTCTGGCGAAAGGAAATATTCGTTATCCTTTAGACCATATTGCTCTTCGAGCTCCGCCGGGCGACAGGCATCAGCACTTACATCCCCGATCATTTCCAGCACTCTGTCAGATTTCCATGAACGGGCTAATAGTTTTTCCTTGGCTTCTGCAGAAGTGGGTGAAGTCTTGATCAGTTCGATAACGGCATCGATATTGGCCAGCGCTACTGCCAGACCTTCGAGGATATGCCCCTTCTCCCGTGCCTTTCTAAGTAAATAGCTGGTACGTCGTGAAACCACTTCACGACGATGCCTGATAAACGAGTCCAGAACTTCCTTGAGGTTAAGTAATCGTGGCTGGCCATCTACCAGGGCAACCATATTGATGCCAAATACTGACTGCATTTGAGTCTGGGCGTAGAGGTTATTGAGGATCACGTCACCCATCTCACCCTTGCGTAATTCGATCACTATACGAAGCCCATCCTTATCGGACTCATCACGCAGCTCGGTAATGCCTTCAATTTTCTTCTCTTTAACCAATTCCGCAATTTTTTCAATCAGCTTGGATTTGTTAAGCTGATAGGGAATCTCGGTAACAATAATTGTTTGTTTGCCGGATTTTTCATTCTCTATCACTTCGGCTTTGGCGCGCATATAAATACGACCGCGCCCTGTTCGATAGGCCTGAATAATCCCCGCTCGACCATTAATAATACCAGCGGTCGGAAAGTCCGGGCCCTGGATATATTCCATCAAACCATCGATTTCGATGTCAGGATTATCCAACAGAGCTATGGTGCCATTAACCACTTCAGTGAGGTTATGTGGCGGAATATTTGTTGCCATGCCAACGGCGATACCGGAAGAGCCATTAACCAACAGATTCGGAACCTGGGTGGGCAATACATCGGGTATATGCTCGGTGCCGTCGTAGTTTGGTGAAAAATCGACGGTTTCCTTGTCCAGGTCAGCCAGTAAATCGTGGGCAATCTTGGCCATGCGGATTTCTGTATAACGCATGGCTGCAGCTGAATCACCGTCAATCGAACCAAAGTTTCCCTGACCATCTACCAGCGGATATCTCAGTGAGAAATCCTGTGCCATACGCACAATCGTGTCATATACGGCACTATCGCCATGGGGGTGATACTTACCTATAACATCACCGACGATACGGGCTGATTTCTTATAAGGCTTGTTATAGTCGTTAGAGAGCACATTCATAGCGAATAGCACGCGCCTGTGTACTGGTTTCAGGCCATCACGCACATCAGGCAGGGCTCGCCCTACAATCACACTCATTGCATAGGCTAGATAGGACTCGCGCATCTCACTCTCTAATGCGACGGGTAGAACCTGTTTGGCGAATTCAGTCATAGACTATGATTTTCCTTAAAACTCTGCTTGTACCTAAAAATTTGCGTTCTCAAAAGCTCATTTCGGCTCAGATAATTCACTCGCAACCACAAAAATGGGTAAGCGCTGCCACCTGCCCTGACCGAGTAGAAATTTTCCACAGTTCGAACAGGGGAAATTCACAATTCCCCTTACATTTTAACGGCCGATTTGGAACTTTCTTATGGGTCTGGGCAAGGCTATTTTCGAGGTTTTTTCAACTGTAAAAAAAATCAATTAAAACGGCTGTCTAGGAACTCTAAATCATCTGCTAATCAGCTAACCGCAACAGCTTGTCATGCTAACATAATTTTGCTCCGATATAACAGCAATTCGAGGCAATTAATCAGGCAAAAAACCCTGTTTTTTCAACAATTTCCGAAGTTTTTTCGGCGCAAACACAGAACGCGCTATTCTAATCATTTACGGGTATAATCGCCTGCCTGAAAAGTAGCTAAAAATTGCTTCTCTTGAGCACTTCCTATACATAACAGGTGACGGAAATTGAGCAGTGAAAACAGGGAAAAAGTCGACTTTTTAATCCACGCAAAATGGATAATTCCAGTGGTTCCAAGAAATCTGCAATTGGAAGATCATTCCGTCGCCGTTTGCGGACGAAAAATCGTCGAAATATGCCCCACTTCAGAAGCCAAAGTTCGCTTTCACAGCGACCAGGAAGTCGAGCTTGGCGAGCACATAGTGATCCCGGGACTGATTAACGCCCACGGCCACGCCCCGATGACTCTTTTCAGAGGTATTGCCGACGATATCCCCCTCAAACAGTGGCTTGAGGAGAAGATCTGGCCCTTGGAAGGCGAGTTTGTCGATGAAAAATTCGTCAGACAAGGCGCTGAATTGGCCATTGCCGAGATGATTCGTTCCGGCACCAGCTGCTTTGCCGATATGTACTTCTTTCCAGACGAAGTAGCCAAAGCGGCTCTGGATGCCAAAATCCGGGTTCAACTGGCAAGCCCGGTACTGGATTTCCCTACTATCTGGGCTCAGGATGCAGATGAATACATCGCCAAAGCCACCCAACTCCATGACGATTACCGGAATCATGACCTCATCAGAACTGCTTTTGGACCTCACGCCCCTTATACGGTTTCAGATCAGCCGCTACAAAAGCTCTATACCTTGGCTGAAGAGCTTGACCTGCAGATCCATATGCATGTTCACGAGACTGCTCAGGAGGTTGAAGACGCTGTATCAGCGGATGGCAGGCGACCTCTGCAACGATTAGCCGATCTAGGCATGATAAGTCCGCGGCTGATCTGTGTTCATGCTACCGAGCTACTGGAAAGCGAAATGAAGCTTCTGGCTGATAATGGCGCTCATGTGATTCACTGCCCCGAATCCAATATGAAATTGGCAAGCGGCTTCTGTGACGTAGACAAACTTGCCGCCTACGGCGTAAACACCGGCCTTGGCACCGATGGCTGCGCCAGCAATAACGATTTGGACATGATCTCCGAAATCCGTTCTGCCGCTCTGCTAGGTAAGGCTGTAGCACAGGACGCCAGTGCTGTGCCGGCGTCACAAGCTCTGGAGATGGCCACTATTAACAATGCAAGAGCCTTGGGTATGGATGATGAGATAGGCAGCCTCGAAATAGGCAAGCAGGCCGATATTGCCGCGATTAATATTAAAGCAATCAATAATATCCCCCTATATAATCCCGTATCTCAGCTGGTGTACTCATCACAGTCCTCCCAGGTTTCACATCTATGGTGCGGGGGCCATTTGTTACTGGAACAGGGCGAGCTCACAACCATAGATATGACGTTGCTGAGGAGCAAGTGTCAGGCATGGCAAAACAAGATCGCTATGCAAAGTACGATGTAGACATCCCTGCGAAGAATAAGTGGCATAATTAGAAAGGTATAAGAGGATAGTTCTGATAGAAATGGAAAACGTCGATCAATTAGAAATCAAGAAATTCGAGAGTCTGGCATCTCGCTGGTGGGACCCTAACAGCGAATTCAAACCGTTACATGAAATCAATCCATTACGCATGAACTTCATCAATCAGCACGTAAACCTTGCGGGTAAGAATGTTCTGGACCTTGGCTGTGGCGGAGGAATCCTATCCGAGGCATTGGCGCATCATGGTGCAAATGTTACCGCTATCGATATGGCCGATGCATCCCTATCCGTTGCCCGGCTTCACCAACTGGAAAGCAAACTGGATATCGATTACCGAAAAATTTCCGCTGAACAGCTGGCGGAAGAAGCTCCCGAATCATTCGACGTTATCTGCTGTCTCGAAATGCTGGAACATGTTCCAGATCCCTCGTCCATAGTCGCCTCCTGCTTTAACATGCTTAAACCCGGCGGAACGGTGTTCTTTTCTACTATAAACAGAAACCCCAAGTCCTATTTATTTGCAGTAGTGGGCGCCGAGTATTTGCTTAATCTTTTACCAAAGGGAACCCACGACTACGGAAAGTTTATTAAACCATCCGAGTTAGCTGCCTGGTGTCGTGATAATGAACTGGCCCTTATTCAGCAATGCGGCATGGCATATAACCCCGTCACGAAAAAATATTCCCTGGAAAAAAATCTGGATGTGAATTACCTCGCCGTTTACAACAAAGACAAAGAGTCTTCAGGCAGCGCGAGCTGATGAGTGATGCACTAGACACCTCTATCGAATGCGTACTGTTTGATCTGGACGGGACTCTTATCGATACTGTAGCTGATTTTGTAGTAGTTGTTAATCAGCTTCTGCAAGAACATAACAAACCTCATATTGAATCGAGATTAATTCAGCAAACAGTTTCAAATGGCGCAAGAGCCTTGGTAAAATTGGCTTTTCAGATCGAAGAAAACCATACGGACTTCCCCGGCCTGAACCAACGTCTTCTTGATCTCTATCTTCAACAGCTTGAGTCGACTCAGGCAACTCTATACCCCGGCCTCGATGAACTGTTGGCAAAACTGGAAAACGCAGATATTCCATGGGGGATTGTGACTAACAAGCCGGAGAAGTACAGCGTGGTATTGCTAGACAAGCTCGGGCTTAGTACGCGGTGCTCCGTATTGGTGTGTCCTGAGCATGTAAGCGAGCGAAAACCTCACCCTGAACCAATTCTGCTGGCTTGCCAGAAGCTACAGAAAGATACCGAGAGAACCGTCTATATCGGCGATCACGTCAGGGATATCCAGGCCGCGAAGAATGCTGATGTTATCGCTATCGCTGCTGCCTATGGCTATTTATCTGCCGATAGTAAAGCAGAAGACTGGTATGCTGATTTTATTTTACAGTCTTCCAAACAAACCGAGTCCCTTTTAAACCTTTTGAAGTTTGCCTGATATGTCATTTCAATACTCTGCCCCAAAAAATCTGCTAGAAAATAAAACCATTATGATAACCGGCGCTGGTGACGGTATTGGAAAATGCTGCGCCACTACATTTGCAGATCACGGCGCAACTGTAATTCTCCTGAGTCGTTCTCAGGGAAAACTTGAAACGCTTTACGATGAAATTGAAAGCTCTTGCCCCGGCAAGGTAATAATCCATCCGATGGATTTCAAAACAGCCGAGCCACAGGATTACAAGCTACTGTCGGAGTCTCTCGGCCAACAATTTCCCAGCCTTGACGGATTGATTCATAACGCTGCTCTTCTGGGAGCCAGATCGCCTATAGAGTTTTATCCAGAAAGCGACTGGCACGACCTGATGCAGGTGAATGTTAATGCCGCATTCCATTTAAGCAAGGTCTTGATCCCCGCGCTCAGTCAGTCCACCGACGCCAGAGTTATTTTTACTTCTTCCAGCGTAGGTCGGGTTGGTAGGGGCTATTGGGGGGCATATGCAGTATCGAAATTTGCCTTGGAAGGCTTAATGCAAACTATGGCGGAAGAACTGGTGAACACTACCCAGATCAGAACTAATAGTTTAAACCCTGGAGGCACTCGCACGAAGATGAGAAAAGATGCCTATCCGGCGGAAGATCCTTCCACCCAGCCTACACCGGAATCAATAATGCCTGTGTATCTCTACCTAATGAGCCCTGAAGCGCAGTCACTTAATGGCAAGGCTATAAACGTGCGGGGGTTCGATCCGGCCGAATATGCCGAAGACTAACTTCTCGGCTGGGGTTTAGCCGACCTGCTTCTAGCGGCCTTCTTCGCGGCTTCCGCCTGAGGGTTGGCAAGCTTCACTAACTTGTCTACTTCCTGTTTAGTGAGTTCCTGAAACTTGCCTTTGCTGACACTGCTGGGGATAAATAAAGGACCAAAGCGGACCCGCTTGAGGCGACTCACTTTTACACCCTGAGATTCCCACAATTTGCGAACCTCACGGTTTCTACCTTCCATGAGAACAACGTGATACCACTTGTTCACACCTTCACCACCATAGTGCTGGATATCGGTGAAGCGACACAGGTGATCATCGATCATCACCCCTTTGTGCATCTGCTGAACCATTTCGGGTGTAACATCGCCAAGAACTCTCACCGCATATTCCCTCTCAACCTGGGAGCTTGGATGCATAAGTTTATTCGCCAATTCTCCATCGGTAGTAAATAGTAGCAAGCCACTGGTATTGATATCGAGACGACCGATGGAAACCCAGCGGCCGTGCTTCAGTGAGGGAAGTTTTGCAAACACTGTCGGGCGACCCATGGGGTCTTTGCGGGTAGTAATCTCATCTTCCGGCTTATTATAAAGAATTACTCGGCGTTCCTCGCGGATGCGGCCCTGCGGAGCGAGCTTTTTGCCGTCCACTACAATTCGATCGCTATCTGACACCCTAATGCCCAGCTGCGCTACCTTGCCATTTACCTTTACGCGACCTTTCTCGATCCACGCCTCTAGCTCCCGACGGGAACCGAAGCCGGCCCGGGCCAGCACTTTCTGTAATTTTTCAGTGCTTTCCTGATTCATTAGTGTCTTCTTTAGGTTTTACTGTTGGTGCTAAAAGGAATTGAGGTTGATTCGTTAGCTTGTTTGTAAATCATCCGGGTCTTCTTCGACAACAAAATCCATGGCTGAATCTTCTTCGGCGGAATTTTTGATTTCTTCCGCCTCGTCTCCATGTCCGTCGTCTTGACCATTGTCCTGACCATTGTTTTCATCAGCGTCTGTTTCGTCATCATCATCGGAGGAAATTTCAAATACAGAATCATCCGCCATGAATTCATCCAGCTCTTCAAGAGCTTCTTCGATGGATTCTTCGCTGAAATCCTGAGGGACATCCTGATCACCATCGCTCTCTTCAGCACCCTGTTGTAATACTTCGCCAGAGCTCTCTTGCGCACCATCATCCGCTGGAGTTTCTGCGCCTTCCTCGGTACCTATATTCGGCTCTTCATCCTGCTCTTCGTTTGAAGGGCCGTCGGCCTCATCATCTTCCAGTTCTGATTCGATATCCGCTTCGTCTTCAGGGTGGATATTCAGAATTTCATCGAGAGGCTTCTGGGACAGAGCAATGGCCTCTTCTTCTTCGATCAGCTCTGCTTTTTCTTCTTCGGTCAGTTCGATGCTGTTTTCATCCACAACATCTTCTGGCAGCTCTAGGATTCTCTGGGTAGCCAGGTCGTCTTCCAGATCTATCTTTTCTTCGCCAAGATCAAGCTCTTTAACTTCAGCCAGTGGCGGAAGTTCCTGTAGGCTTTTCAGATTAAAATAATCCAGAAACTGTTTGGTCGTAGCAAACATTGCCGGCCGGCCAGGTACATCTCTGTGGCCTACTACCCTGATCCATTCTCTGTCGAGAAGTGTTCGTACAATATTGGAACTTACACCCACGCCGCGTATCTCTTCAATGTCACCACGGGTAATGGGTTGACGATAAGCAACAAGTGCCAGAGTTTCCAGCAATGCCCTGGTATATCGGGGAGGTCGTTCTTCCCAAAGCTTGGCTACCCATTCACTCAGGTCCTGCTTGACCTGAAAGCGGTAGCCGGAGGCAACTTCTTTTAACTCGAATCCACGGTCAACACATTCTTCGGCAATTTTGTCCATTACCGCTTTAAGCTCTTTGCGATCCGGTTTTTCATCCTTGCTGAATACCTGAATAATATTATCCAGCGTTAGCGGACGACCGGCTGCCAATAGCAAGCCCTCTACGATCATTTTTACTTTGTTATCGACTTCACTCATTTTTGTACTTAGCCGTCATCCTTAATGTAAACCTTCGCTTCCGGCTCGTTTAGCCGAAGCAACAACCCTAGCTTCTCGATTTGAGGTGTATCGGACCGAATGCATCCGATTGAACTATTTCAATCATGGAATCCTTGAGCAGCTCCATAATAGCCAGAAATGTTACCACCACTCCCAATCTGCCTTCTTCTCTCACCAACAGCGAGACTAAAGGCACAAACTTGTTATTGGAAATTCTCACCAGAATTTCTGACATCTTTTCACGAGTCGACAAGGTTTCCATCTGAATATGATGATGCTCAAACATTTCAGCTCGCTTTAACACCTTCGATAAAGATCTCAGCACTTCCTGCAGATCAACTTCAGGGTCTGGCGCAACTCGCTCGATAACCGGTAATGCAGCGCCAGCGCGGTGAATATCCCTGTCCATTCGCGGCAACTCATCGACATCATGTGCCGCCTTCTTAAACCTTTCATATTCTTGAAGACGACGAATCAGTTGCATACGAGGGTCTTCTTCCTCTCCTGCTTCCTCGTTCTGTCGTGGCAGCAGAATTCTGGATTTAATTTCCGCCAGCATGGCTGCCATCACGAGATATTCGGCCGCCAACTCAAACTGAGACGACTCCATCAAGTCCACATAGGCCATGTATTGATCGGTAATATCGGCAACATTAATGTCAAGGATATCTATATTCTGGCGCTTAATCAGATAAAGTAGTAAATCCAGCGGACCCTCAAAGGCTTCCAGAAAAACTTCCAGCGCATCGGGCGGGATATACAGGTCTTTGGGTACTTCAGTGATTTCCTCACCATCAACAATGGCGAATGGCAATTCTTGCTGCGCAGAGGCAGCGGGGTCGAGACTTTCAGGAGTTACAGGCACTCCCTTGGGATCGAGCTTCTCCGTGTCTGATTCGCTGCCGGTATTGGTCAATCTATTGGTCTGCTATTGGTTATGAAACAGGGCTTCAGTTCTTGACGAATTTTACCTTAGGCATGACCAAAAGCCCATTATAAAACGGAATTCTTACCAGTTACTCAAACCCATGGCTGCTCTGACTTCCGCCAGGGTTTCCTTGGCACTTTCACGGGCCGTTTCACAACCTTCGGCAATGATGGACCTGACAATATCCGGGTCTCTCTCATATTGTTCGGCTTCTTTCTGGATGGGTTCCAGTTCGGCCACAATCGCCTCACAGACTGGTTTCTTGCATTCCAGACAGCCTATACCAGCGCTCTTACATCCTTCCACCACCCACTGCCGGGTCTTGTCGTCGGAATAGGTTTGATGAAGCTGCCATACCGGGCATTTTTCAGGATCGCCAGGGTCTGTCAATCTAACCCGTGCAGGATCCGTAGGCATGGTATTAATCTTCTTCTCTATCTGCTCCAAAGGCTCTCGCAGGCATATGGTATTGTCATAGGATTTGGACATTTTCTGCCCATCTAGACCCGGCATCTTTGAAGAAGGTGTCAATAAGGACTGGGGCTCAGCAAGAATCATCTTGCCACTGCCTTCCAGGTATCCAAACAAGCGCTCTCTGTCTCCGATAGAAATATTCTGCTGCTCTTTCAATAAGGCCTGGGCTTTCTCCAGAGCCTCATGATCACCCTGTTCCTGATAAGCAGTGCGCAGATTCGAATACAGGCGAGCGGATTTCTTACCCATTTTCTTGATCGCCGCTACGGCATTTTCTTCAAAACCAGGCTCTCGCCCGTAAAGGTGATTGAAGCGCCTTGCGGATTCTCTGGTTAATTCCACATGGGCCACCTGATCCGCACCAACTGGAACGTATCCGGCTCGATAGATCAGAATATCCGCGGCCTGTAGTAATGGGTAGCCAAGAAATCCGTAGGTATCCAGATCTTTCTCTTTCAGCTTTTCCTGTTGATCCTTATAGCTGGGTACTCTTTCCAGCCATCCAAGGGGCGTAATCATCGACAGCAGCAGGTGAAGTTCGGCATGTTCCGGAATTTTGGATTGAACAAATAGCGCAGCCGAGCCTGGGTTTACACCCACAGCTAGCCAGTCGATAACCATATCGATGACATTTTCTTCAAATATGTCGCGATCACCATAGTGAGTTGTCAACGCATGCCAATCCGCCACGAAGAAAAAGCATTCATATTCGTGCTGCAATTTGACCCAGTTATTCAGGACTCCGTGCATATGACCAAGATGCAAACGACCTGTTGGTCGCATTCCTGACAATACTCGCTGCTGTGCGTCTACCGTAGACAACTTGTTCTCCTCATTCCTTCTCTAAAAAAGATGTTCTGTAAGAGGGATAATTATACCCCACTCAACCAAAAGGTTCGGTATCTCCCTTACCTTCTCTCATTACTTGTGGAACCCCTTCCACTAGGTCCACCATACTAGTTGGCTCGAGACCACATGCACCACCATCGATAATCAAGTCTACTAGTTTTCCTATCTTCAGTCGCATCTCATGGGCGTCGAATAACTGCTCATTCTCATCGGGAAGAATCAGGCTGGTACTCATTAAGGGCTCACCCAATTGTCTCAAAATTGCCTGAGCAATCTCGTTATCCGGCACCCGGATACCAATGGTTTTCTTTTTAGGGTGCATCAATCTCTTGGGAACCTCAGGTGTGGCTTTGAGGATATAGGTATAAGGACCGGGTGTGTAAGCCTTCAGTATTCTGTAGGCACTGTTATTAACCTTGGCATAGGTAGCAAGCGACGAGAGATCGCTGCATACCAAAGTAAAATTATGCTTGTCCCCAAGTTGGCGAATCTTCCTGATTCTATCCAGTGCCGATTTGTCTCCAATATGACAACCTAGCGCATAGGTAGAGTCCGTAGGATAAACAATCACGCCTCCGCTATTCAGCACTTCCACGGCACGACGGATCACCCGCGGCTCGGGGTTTATCGGGTGTATTTGAAGAAACTCACTCATAAGTCCTGAATTTACGCCTTACTTCTTAAGGGGCAGCTTTACGGGCTTCGCAAAGAGATAGGGATTCTAAACCAAACACTGATAAAAGCAGACACATTTCTAGAAATGGATTAGTATGCTGCTCGAATTAAAGCGGATTGTGCGGACACTCTAGATGAAGCAGCTTATCGACTATATACCTTTATTGGTGTTTTTTAGCATTTGGGCCATGGATGAACGGCTCGTCACCATTGGCGAATTCGAGCACAATGTGGGCGGCATATTCAGCGCCGCTGAATTTCTATTAGCCGCTTCTCTTCTGGTATACGGCTCATTATTTGTCGCGCAAAAGCGACTAGACAAATTCCAGTGGATTACACTGTGTGCCGTCGTACTGTTTTGCATACCTACTATTATTTTCCAGAACACCACCTTCCTGAAATGGAAAGCTCCCCTGGTGAACTGGATCTTTGCCACTATATTTTTCGCATCCAGATTTTTCGGCGACAAGCCCGCTATCGAGCACATGATGGGCCACGCTGTAAACGCTCCAAAAGATGTCTGGTATCGATTGAACAACATGTGGATTTATTACTTCATCGCATTGGGTGCAATCAATCTGATTGTCGCCTTCACCCTCAGCGAAGATCTTTGGATTAAGTTCAAGGTGTTTGGAAACCTGATTCTTACTTTTGCCTTCGTAATAGGGCAAATGCCAACCCTCTCCAAATATATCGAAATTGAGGAAGAGGAAGACAACGAATCAGTTAGTGAAGACCGAGCGTAGGCAAACCTGCAAGCGAGACCAATCCGAAGAACTAACTAAATATAAAGCTGAATAGAAAGAAGCGAGAAATATGTATTACGCAATAATTAGCGAAGATATTGAAGACAGCCTGGAAAAACGTCAATCCGCTCGGCCGGCTCACCTCGACCGCCTTAATAATTTGGCCGACCAACAACGTCTGATGCTAGCTGGTCCCCACCCTGCAGTAGACTCTATGGAACCCGGCGATGCCGGATTCAGCGGCAGCCTGGTGATTGCTAAATTCGATAGTCTGGAGCAGGCACAGGCGTGGGCAGATGCAGACCCATATGTCGCTGCCGGAGTGTATAGCAAGGTCACGGTAAAACCTTTCAAACGGGTACTCTGAATCTATTCGATTACGGGCTGCGCGAGTAACTGCGGAAAAGCCTGATCGAGAATCTCATTCCATTCCTGCAACTGACTCTTCCTTTGAGAAAGTAGTCCGCTGTAATCCCCTTCTACCCGAATACTGTTTATCAAATCCCTACGCCGTAACTGCTGGACAACGGACAGACCGGATACGACTTTGCCAAATACAGAATGCAAACCATCGAGATGAGGAGTGGCAAGATGAGTCAGAAAGAACTGACTGCCATCTGTACCAGGCCCGGAGTTGGCCATTGACAATATCCCCGGTTGATTGTGCTTCAGAATAATCTCGCCACGAAACTGATAGCCGGGCCCTCCTGTACCATTTCCAAGAGGATCACCGCCCTGCACCATGAAGTTTCTTTCCATACGATGAAAAGTTAAACCATCATAGAAACCCCTGTTAGCCAAATTAATAAAATTTGCTACGGTTGTTGGAGCCGCACGGGCGTTTAGCTCAGCCCTTATCTCACCCTTCGAGGTATTAATTATGGCCGTTAAATTCTGGGCATAGCCTGTTGCTGTTATCAGTAGAATAATTACGCCGCTTATCGCTTTAAGAATTATTGATCGCCATTTTTTCATGAATAAATTCTCACAATTTCATTTTATAATCGATAATCACCGGCGCATGGTCAGAAAAATTCTGCCCGGTGTATATTTCTGCAGAGACTACTTTCTTCTCTATACCAGGAGTGACCACCTGATAATCCAGACGCCACCCTACGTTGTTCGCTCTGGCCTGACCTCTATTAGACCACCAAGAGTATTGGTCCGCTTTCTGATTCACTAAACGGAAGGCATCTATGAATCCGTCTTTAACGTAGAGCGAATCCAGCCACTCTCTTTCTTCAGGCAAGAAACCTGAATTTTTCTGGTTCGGTTTCCAGTTTTTCAAATCTATTTCTTTATGACAAATATTCCAGTCACCGCAAATTATATATTCACGACCAGTCTTGCGAAGCTTTTTCATATACTTCTTGTAGTCATCCATAAAGCTGAACTTTCGTTGCAGTCTTTCCTCACTACTAGAACCGGAGGGCAAGTACAGGGACGCAACACTTAGATCTCCGAAGTCCGCCTGAATATAGCGACCCTCTGTATCGGCAATCTCAAAGCCCAGACCACGACTAATTTTATCTGCAGACTTGCGGCAATACAGAGCAGTCCCGGAATAACCTTTCTTTACGGCATCATAGTAATGACAGTCAAATTCCTCCGGGTGGAACATAGAGTCTGAAAGCTGGTCTATTTGTGCTTTGGTCTCCTGAAGGCAAACCACATCGGCCTTTACCTCGGGCAACCAGTCAAAAAATCCTTTTCTCGCTGCGGCCCGTATGCCGTTGCAATTCAATGTCATTACACGCATGTGTGTATCCCTGTTGCCTGCCCTGATGGTATGTAGCTCTATCGCTGGAAGCAGTGGATGTTAGCCCCTGCCTACTCTGCAGACCAGTATTCACTGCTCTAATCGTCGGTGATTCAGCTTCTCAGCCGAGCTAACGAGCAAATGTGTTACTCATAGTTACATATGTGACTTCTATCACAATATGATGATATTTCGGGATATTTAACATATTTTCTGATATTCAACAGATGAATAGCAGGATATTTTCACCCATTAGAGAACATAACCCACTGTATTTACTCTTTATTATTTACTAATTCCCAATTTGTTACCCAATCGCCAAAAATTGATAAATAGTAACAATTAGTGTTACTTTTCCGGACTCTATGTGTTACCATTCGCCCGTTGTTGAGAGAATCCTTTTCTCTCAAACCAATATTAAATAGTTATCGGAGCGAGAAATGCGCAAGGCACTTAGGAAGGCACAACCCGTAGTAGAAGCTACAGTCACAAGCGTGGTTTTGGTATTGGCAGCTCTAGCTGTTCCAGCCGCCATCGTTTACGCAGCAGTTTGACTACAACCCCCAGGGAGTCCTAACAGTAACTCCCTAAAGTTTGAATTCGCACTTACTACTACCAGCTTGGACCATACCTAAGCTGGTATTTTTTTGTCTAGGGAGTTTGGCTGGGTTTCCTAGAGCAGCTTGTCGACAAAGTTGCAGGGCTTGTGATCATTATCTAACTGCTCACATACGATCTTATCCCAGCCTGTCTTGCACGCCCCCGGCGAACCCGGCAAGCAAAATATTATGGTGTCGTTGGCCAATCCGGCGAAAGCTCTGGACTGAATAGTCGAGCTGCCTATTTCATCGAATGAAATCTGCCTGAACAGTTCACCAAAACCTACAATCTCTTCATCGAATAAGGGGCTAATTGCATCAGGGGTATTGTCTCTGTCTGTAAAACCGGTTCCGCCTGTCATAAGAATTGCGTTTACCTGGGCATCGGCGATTTGCTGGGATACCACGGAGCGCATTTGGTAAACATCATCTTTTACGATTATCTTTCCTAACACATTATGTCCGGCATCCCCCGCTCGCTGCACCAACATATCGCCAGACTTGTCTGTTTCCTCGGTACGGGTATCGGAAACGGTTATTACTGCAATATTTAAGGAAGTTGAAACACTCATAGTTCTAGCTCTGCATTGCTGGTTTAAAACGTGGCGTCGTTAACCGCCAGTCATATTCATTAAGCGAACAGGCTGGGCATGATCATCGTCATAGAAATAGTGCCGTTCGGGTTTTAAATCCATGGAATCAATTAATGCTTGCTTGAGATCCTCATTGGTCTTGGTTTTGTCTCTTAGGATCTCCCGAAGGTCTACAGAGTATTCATTGCCGAGACACAGCAACAACCTGCCCTCCACAGTAACGCGCACTCTATTGCAGTCTTCGCAAAAGTTATGAGTTACCGGCGATATGAATCCAATCCGGCTATTGGAGCCGGCAACGCTGGTATAACGGGAAGGACCCGCAGTGGAATCTTCACTGTCGCTTAATTGGTACTTCTCTTCGATGATATTTCTAACCCAGTCATTGCTGCAGGTAGTATCTTTTCGATCATGATCCGAAGCCTCACCTAATGGCATCTCTTCGATAAAGGCGATATCTACACCTTTTTCTATGGCATAGTCAGTCAGGTTCAAAACCTCATCTTCGTTATAGCCCCTCATGATTACCGCATTCAGACGAATGCGCTTTATGCCGGCACTAATACAGGCGTCGATTCCTGCTAAAACCTTTTCAAGTTTGCCTACTCTGGAAATCCGCTTGAAGCGATCCGCATCGAGACTGTCTATACTAATATTTATTCGACTGACACCTGACGCTTTTAAGCTTTCAGCGTACTTGTCTAATTGCGCTCCATTACTGGTTAGCAGCAATTCTTCCAATCCCGGCAATGCACCGAGTCGCTCTATCAATGACATAACATCGGTGCGAACCATGGGTTCGCCACCTGTTAGTCTTATCTTCTTGACACCCAACTCGGTAAAGGCACGCGCCAGATGATAGAGCTCTTCGAGTGAGAGTATCTGATCCCTAGGAAGAAACGTCATGTCTTCGGTCATGCAATAGACACAGCGAAAATCACAGCGATCGGTAACCGATAGCCGAATATAATCGATGGTTCGACCGAATTTGTCAGTCAAGACCTTGGGTTGCTCCGCTGGTTGCTGCATGCTGCTCATTATTTATCTCCGGCGATAACTATAACCGTTTGCGGCACGCGATGCATTAATATCACTCTCCGCCTTAGGCGACCAGGACTATCTGAACCGCTAAAAATACGAGTATCAGTCCCATGATACGCTCGAACCAGACACCGGATTTTCTCATAAATACTCTTATTGGTTCGTGACCCAGCACCATGGAAAGTATGGCAAACCAGGCAAATGTGGCCGAGGCCAGATAAAGCCCGTAAACCAGCTGGATTTGTACAGGTGTTTCTATGTCTATTACCACTGAGAACAAAGCCAGAAAGAACAGAGTAGCTTTAGGGTTCAAACCATTGGTAAGAAATCCCAATACGAAAGCTCTGCCAGGACTGACCGTTACTTCGCCCCCCTCATCTAAGACAGCATCCGGCTGCTTAACAAAGGACTGTCGAATTGATTGAATTCCGATATAGCTAAGATAGATTGCGGCAAGTATTTTCACGGCGCTGAATAGAACCGGTGATCGGGAAAGCAATAGAGCCACCCCTAAAAGACAATAGGCAACATGTAACAGTATCCCGCTGCCAACGCCTAAGCTGGTCCAGATGCCGGCGCGGGTTCCGGCAGTCACACTTTGCCTCATCACCACAGCAAAATCTGGACCCGGCGATGCCACAGCAAATAAATGTGCAACAGCTATGGTCAGGAATTCAGCCCAATACATAGAGAAAAATAATCAAGGGACTTGATCGGCGATAAGGAGCTCAATGGTAGTGAGCTCTCCGCCATGTTCAAACGCTTCAGAGACAACTCGATAATCGCCAGACACTGGATTTGCCGCACCCGTGGTTGAGATCAGTGCAGACACTGTTATGGATTCTGCAGAGGATAGATTAAATGGACCTACGGCTGATGCGTCGGTTAATCGTATGGTAGTTGGCAGCATGCTTAAATTAACACGTACCGCTGCCAATGGAGGCATACCCTCTCGTTCGGCATTTCGCGCAGCTATAAAAACAATCAGGTCTTCCTCAAACTCTATACCTTCGGCAACAGAAACATTTACCTCAACAACCGGCCCGCCTCCGGCGGCATCTCCGGAAATCAATTGTTGTGCTGCAGCGATATTCTGTCGTAACAGTTCTGCCTGTTCGGAGTTTGGGTTTGCCTGAATAAGTAAACGCCAGTATTCGATCGCAGCCTCATAGTCCTGCCTTTCTTCAGCATCGGCGGCTAACAACTGCAATATGGAAATCTCGCTGGGGTTAATTGCCCTGGCTTGCTCCACTATTTCCAGAATCTCCGGGGTAAACTGGAATTCTGAATTAATGTACTTAGCAAGGGCCACGCGGCCAAGCACTAATGCCTTTTCAGGTCCCTCTTCCATTCTTTCCGACGATTGCACATATGCAATTTCGGCCTCATTGAACATACCGATGCTTGCGAAGTTCTCTGCAAGAAAATACCAGGCCCAAGGCTGCTCTTCATCAGCCTGCACCACTTGACCAAGGCTGACAATTAGAGACTGGGATTCTTCGGGGTCATCAATATTATTCACAGTACGCTGAAAAAAGCCCATTAACTGTACATCGTCGATATAGCCCCAGTTTATGTAAAGACTATAGGCCAGCACCGGCATGGCCAAAAGCATAGCCAAAGGCAGCGCCAGAATAAGCTTGCTCTTGGAGATCTGCTTTTCCTTTACCGGAGGCTGTGATTCTTCCTGATCTATATCACTGAGCAAATTCTGCTGTAGCTCCAGAACGAGGCTCTCAAACTGGCTCTGCTCCAGGTTGCCCAGGGTAAGTTCAGATTCCAACTCATCCCTGCGCTCGTTAAACAGTGCAATATTGGCATTTTTACGAATAGACTTTTCTTCGAAAGCGGTAGCATGACTGCTACGCCATAGCGGCACCAACACAAATAGTGCGGCGATGACTGTTAGAAAGGCTGTTAGTATCCAGAACAAGGTTGATTCCAATTCGACTATTTTTCCAGGAGCTTCTTCAAGCGTTCCTGCTGTTGTTCATCTAACTCGTGTTCCACGGTATCAACCGTTCTTGCCTTTCTCCAGATGCCGAAAGCAACCATGGCTCCTATCAGCAGGAAAAGCAGAGGACCAAACCAGAGAAATACGGTTTCCGCCCGCAGACGAGGCTTATAAAAAATGAAATCCCCATAACGCTCAAACATAAACTGCTCAATTTCCTGATCAGTCATGCCGCCAACAATCATGCGGTGAATTTCCCGGCGCAGATCCTCTGCTGTACCTCCGGAAGATCCCGTAAGATTGGTGTTCTGACACATTGGGCAGCGAAGCTCATCAGAAAGACGTCTGAATCTTCTCTGTTGCTCATCGGTTTCGAACGCGAAGGTATCAACCTGTGCATAAACCGTAGTTGGGCTATAGGATACCAAGAGGATTGCCGCAAAAACGGCGAAGAAGATCGACAGAAAAATCGACTGTCTGGCAAAAGCGGTTTTCATTGAGCAGCGCCTTCACTTCTAAGCTCTGCGATAGCTGGCTCAAACTCCTCGCGCCATACATTCTCATCGAGAACACTAACGTGGCGAAAACGAATTACACCGTTGGCATCTACCAGATAAGTCTCTGGCGCGCCGTAGACGCCCAAGTCTATACCGAAACGCCCGTTTTCATCGAGAATACTAAACTCAAAGGGATTGCCGTTATCCAGCAACCATTCCTGTGCAAGATTCTGCCTGTCCCGGTAATTAACACCAACCACCGGTATTTCACCCTCTTCCGAGAGACGCATCAAGGTGGGGTGCTCAATCAAGCAAGGTAGGCAGTAACTTCCCCATACGTTTAGCAAAAAGATTTTATCCGGCAGCTCGTCATTGGAAATTTGCGCACCATCAACTGAAGTCAGCTCGAATGCCGGCATGGGTTTGTCGATCAACATCGACGGCAACTCTTTCGGATCTAGATACAAACCCCGCCACATCAAAATGGCCAGCGCCATGAATGCAATTACAGGTATGTAAAATTTAAGTTTGCTCATTTTTATCGAATATTGAGTTATTAACAGTTATCAGAATTAATTAATCGTTACTTTGATTTTCGCGTCTGTTCAAGTACCGGGCTGAAGCTGCGCCTCGACCTTCGCCTGATTCGGCTCTTCTATTTTTCTTCTCAGTTTCCTATAACGCTTGTCGCCTGCAGCTACGCAGCCACCCAAAGCCATGAATATTGCTCCTAACCATACCCAGCGAATAAAAGGCTTAACATATATGGTCATAGCCCAAGCTGACTCCCCTCTTTGTTCACCCAGGGTGACAAATAAATCCCGGAAGAAACCGGCATCGATTGCCATTTCCGTGGAAGGCGCACCGGTGGCCAGGTAGATTCGCCTTTCGGGATGAAGAGTTTCTACAGCATTGCCGTTTCGGGTAACGTCAATTTCCGCTCGTTCAGCAACATAGTTCGGTCCGCTGACGGACTCGGTACCTTTGAATTCGAAAATATATTCACCCAGATCTACGCTGTCCCCAGTGTCCAGCAAGACGCTCTTTTCGAGACTGAATGCACTGGCCAATGAAACGCCTATCAGCATAAGCACACAGCCAAAATGCGCTGCTTGCATACCATAATAGCTTAAGCTCAATGATTTTAGCCCTGCCAACAAATTAGGCTTGTTAGCTGTTTTGTTCTGTATGTCTTTCGCCATGCTCAGGCTAATCCAGGCGGCGAGAGTTACTGCAGCCGTAGCCACCCAGGAAAATTCCATAATCACAATAAGCGGTAAAACTACACCTATTACCAAGCTGGCGATTGCAACCTTGGTAAGTTGGGCCAATAGATAACTAACAGAGGTTTTCTTCCATCTAGTTAGGGGACCAATGCCGAGCAGTACTATCAGCAATGCCATTAAGGGCATAAAGATAGCATTGAAATAAGGAGGGCCAATTGATATCAAGTCATCGGTCATCGCCTGATAAACCATAGGAAATAAAGTACCGAGGAAAACCGATGCCGATGCAACAACCAGAATTACATTATTAGCGAGTAACAACATCTCTCTGGACAGAAGATCAAAGCCGAACCCCGTCTTTAGTTGCGGGGCGCGAATTGCATAAAGCAGCAGAGAACCACCAACCGCCAGTCCCAATATACCTAGTATGAAAATTCCTCGAGTGGGATCCGCCGCAAAGGCGTGAACCGAAGTTAGCAACCCAGATCGGGTTATGAAGGTGCCAAGCAAACTGCCGGAAAACGCCAGAATAGCCAAGAGCACTGTCCAGCTTTTGAACACACCTCGCTTCTCGGTCACAGCCAGAGAATGAACCAGTGCGGTGGCGAATAACCAGGTGATTAGCGGTGGATTTTCAACCGGATCCCATGCCCAGTATCCACCCCAGCCCAGCTCGTAATAAGCCCACCAGCTACCTAGCGCAATACCGATGGTGAGAATCGCCCAGGCAGTGTTGGCCCAGGGTCTACACCATCTGGCCCAGGCTGCGTCCATACGACCGCTTAGCAAAGCGGCGATAGCAAAGGCAAAGACAACAGAAAGCCCAACATACCCCATATACAGCGTTGGCGGATGAACAATAAAACCGATGTCCTGTAGCGCTGAATTCAAATCCACACCATCTGCTGGCGGAAGAGGAACAATACGAGCAAAAGGATTTGAGGAACCGAGCATAAACAAGATGTACGCGGTGCACAGCAAGCCTAATACACCTAAAACTCTGGCCACAAACTCCAGCGGCATGCTTTTACTGCAGGCAGCCACCGCGGTCATCCAGCCAGCCATCATAAAAGTCCATAATAGAAAGGAACCTTCATGGCCACCCCAGACAGCCGTTATTTTGTAACGGGTAGGAAGAGTCGTATTGGAGTGCTCGGCTACATATTTAACCGAAAAATCATCGCCGACAAAAGCTGCAGCGAGGATCACGATACTGAAACCAAGAAATACAAAAATGCCAGCCGACAGTGGTCGGGCCAGATTCATCCAGGTGACATTATTACGGCTTGCACCGGCAAGCGAAACGGTACCGAGCATAAGACTCAGGCACAGCGCAAGAATCAGTGAAAACGAACCTAGTTCAGGGATCATTTAATTTCCAGTCAGGGAGTCGTGGTTTTCGGAGCTGGCACCGGCTGCATCGAGAGCTGCTTTCACTTCAGGTGACATAAAATTTTCATCATGCTTGGCCAACACTCTGTCGGCCTGGAATACACCGGCAAGGTCAATCGAACCTTCGGCGACAATACCCTGCCCTTCACGGAACAGGTCCGGCAGAATACCTTCATAGTGAATCGGCACATCACTAACATAATCAGTTGTGACAAATTCTATACGGAGACTGTCTTCTGCTCCGTCTACGGAACCTTCCTTGACCATTCCACCAATTCTAAAATTCTGACCAGTGGCGACCTCACCTTCGGCCACTTGAGTAGGCGTATAAAACATATTTATGTTTTGACCGAGCACGAAAAACATTAAACCTGTTGCCGCACTTAAACCCGCAGCAATAAAAAGTATTATTCCGAGTTTCTTTCGTCGATGGGGCTTCATATTAATTCTCCAAAAGCACTGTTAGCTTTGCAGAGACATTTAGAATTATTGTTCTTTGTCATCATTGTTTGCGCTAAGTTCATTGCCGCTTCTAAGCAGCCTTCTTTTTTGTTCGCGAATAATTTGCTTACGCTTAATCATTGGTAGCCATAGATTAGCTATTACGAAAACAGCAAACAGCCCATATACCGACCACACGTTAAAACCGTAACCGCCCATGTCTAGAAATTCACTAAAACTGGAAAACTGGATTGCTTCTATCACACCATTACCTAAACCTAACTGTTCCGAACAATGTCCTGCACCCACTGTGCACGGCGTTCTCTTTGCAAAATCTCATTACGGGTCGACTGTATCAAGCTAATACTTAAGAACAGGTACACAGCGACAACCATAATTACTGTAGCTACCCAAAACTCGGGCCCGTTGGGGCTGTCATTTGACATCGACAAAGGGCTAGATGGCTGATGAAGAGTATTCCACCATTCAACCGAGTATTTTATGATTACAACGTTGATGCACCCAACTATGGATAGCAACGCACAAGCCTTAGCTGCCTTATCCGGATCTTCCAATGCCGAGCGCAGGGAAATGACACCGAGCAATAGAAAGAACTGGAACAACATGGACACCAGTCTGCTGTCAGTCCATTCCCACCAGGTTCCCCACATTACGCTACCCCATAGCGAACCGGTTGCCAGAGTAAGGAATGAGAACCATGCTCCCAGTGGCGCTGCATTCTTGGCCACCATATCTGCAAGCTTCATTTTCCAGACAAGTGTAATAGTCCCGGCCACGGCCATTAAGGGAAAAAAGGCCAATGACGTCCCGGCAACAGCAACATGAACCACAAGTATTCGGGAGGTATAACCCTGCTGATAATCTGGCGCTAAGTACAGTAGCGCCCACACCACTGCAACTGTCATGGTTATGATCATGGTACCAACAAGCCACGGTAACCATTTACTGGAAAGTTCGTAAAACCACTTGGGTGATCCCAATTTGGAAAACCAAAGCCACATATCAGTCTGTCCTTAAATTCATGTGTCTATTTTTAGGGTCTGATCTAAAGTCTTTCTTGCCGCAGCCCGGCATTTAATCCTTTCCTGAAAACAAACTTCAAGAGCGATAATATACCATGTCGGCTCCCGGCGACCCTGTTACGTATTGTAACTCATTTGCCTGAAATGAACCCCAAAATCGTTGCGGAAAATCAGCTAATACTTATCCTCAATGCGGCCACTGACGCCAGCGGCGCCAAGCTCAGGGAAGCGGCCAGCATGGCGAGCATCAATGCCAGATAACCGGCCGGAGACCCGGCACTTACCGAAGCCTCCACAGCCAGCGTGCCGAATATAAGTATCGGCACACTCATGGGCAAGGTGATCACCGCCAGAATCAAGCCGCGACTGCCCAATCCTACCGTCAAAGCGACGGCAATTGAGCCTATTAGGCTCATGACCGGCGTGCCGATTAGCAGGGATGCGATCAGAGTTGGATAGGCTTGCTGTGGCAGATTTAGCATATAGGCGAGCAAAGGAGCTGCCAGTACTACCGGCAAACCGCTTACCAGCCAATGACTGATGTTTTTCGCCAATACCATAAAAAACAAAGGATGAGGGCTTAATAACAACTGCTCGAGGGAACCGTCTTCATAGTCCGAGCGGTAGAGGTTATCCATGGAAAGCATGGAAGCCAGCAGCACGGATATCCACACAACTCCTGCGGCTATTTCACTCAGGCGCTCAGGGTCCGGCGTGATCGCAATGGGGTAGAGAGACACTACGATAACGAAAAACATAAACGGATTAGCGATGTCATTTTTCTTCTTGAAAGCAATATTCAAGTCTCTCTTCAGGGTAGACTTGAACGCCGACATGGTGCTGCTCTGGACGGTAGATTGACTAAAATTCATATTCACCCCAGATCCAGAATATCCATGCCAGGGATATCTAGCTTGTGATGGGTAGTTACCATCACTGCTCCGCCGCTTTCAGCATGCTTTTGAATATTGGCTTCCAACTGAGCCACGCCTTTTTTATCCAGCGTGGTAAATGGCTCATCGAGAATCCATAACTTCATCGGGTTAATCAAAATACGCGCCAGTGCAACTCTCTGCTGTTGACCTGCCGAAAGCGTATTGCAGGGTGATTCCTCGTAGCCCCGCAGGCCAAGATCGGCAAGAGTTTCTTCGATGAGATGATCATCTACTTCGGCTTTCAGGCTACAACTCCATCTGAGGTTTTCCATGGGCGTAAGCACCCTGCTTACCCCTACCCTATGGCCAATGTAATGAAGAGACTGATAATAATCCCCAAGCTGCTCTTCTACCGGCTCGCCATACCATTCTAAGACGCCCCGGTAGCTATCATTCAAACCGCAGAGGATTCGCATTAATGTGGTCTTGCCGCTGCCGTTACTCCCTCGTAACTGCATTACCATTCCTTCATGCAACTCGAATTCCAGATCCTTGAAAAGCACCCGGTCATCTCTTTCACAATACAGATTTTTGCCAGCAAGCATCACAGCACGACTGACTTTTTCAGGATCAGTAGCGGCTTCACTTAAAGGAGAGCTCAATGACATGGTTAGGAAAATATCCGGCTAATTAAATTTAGAAAATGGCATGAATCACAGTGCCTGATTCTCAATAAATCGAGTAGCGGATTATAGCGGAGAACGGAAACTAATACTCCAATGGCAAGCGAGGAAGACAGAAAACATTCCCCGAATTACACAAGCCAGGCCTACAGAGCGACGTTAGTGCCGCTCTTTTCATGCTAATTCCAGTCGGTTAGTCTGGCGCGCAGTCTCTGGGCTGCCTGACTATGGATCTGACTCACCCTAGATTCACTAACACCGATAACTTCGCCAATTTCTTTCAGGTTAAGCTCTTCGTCGTAGTACAGGGCAAGAACCAGCTTTTCCCGGTCCGGCAGACCGTCGATAGCATTCGATAAATGGGATTTGAAAGAATCTCTTTGCAGGCCATCACAAGGGCCGGGCAACTCCCCTACCGCCAGTTCGATAGCAGAATCGTCACCTTCCATTATGTCGTCAAAGCTGAAAAGCCTGCTGCCGGATGCATCCTGAAGAATTGCATAGTAGGCATTCAGGTCGATTTCCATCTCGTCGGCAATATCACTATCTTTCGCATCTTTACCGGTGCGAGCTTCGATTGCCTTAATGGCTTCAGCTACTTTTCTGGACTTACGATGCACCGAGCGGGGAGCCCAGTCACCTTTTCTAACCTCGTCCAACATTGAACCGCGGATGCGAATACCGGCATAGGTTTCAAAGCTGGCACCTTTGGATACATCATATTTCTTTGCTGCTTCCAATAAGCCAATCATGCCTGACTGAATCAGGTCATCAATTTGCACACTGGCGGGCATTCTCAACAATAAGTGATGAGCAATGCGCTTGACCAATGGAGCATATCTTTCCACTACCATGGTCAGGTTCTTATCTGACGCTTCACCGTTTGGTAAAACGTTCTCGTATACTTTCGCCTCAGTCGCTGAAGTCATTATCAGTCTTCCCGTTTTTAATTTTTACCAGCCACACTGCAACCTGCCCTCATCAGCCTGTGCGAAAATCGGGCAACGGTGCCCGAACCACTTAATTCCGCGGAGAAAGTAGTGCCAAGAAGAGATTGAAGATTAGTATTCGGGTGTATTGGGACAAATACCTCGCTAGAAGCCAGCATGACTGACCTGCATATTCGCCCAATTATTTGAGGAAAATTTCCAGCACAGAGACTAGCAACACTATCGAGGATACTGTTGACGATTACTGCTCTATCTAAAATTGCTGCCGTAAAGCCCTTATTCGTCATGCCTGGGCATGCTCCATTTTTTTGTTTTACTTGTTTAATTCCATTTTGCCGTTTGTTCTAAACTTAACCTTGCTTCTGACGATTACCTGAATGGCTGGGATAATGCCCCGCCCTTAACAGGTACTCAGAAACGGATTCCATGATTAGGTTTAAACTCTATTTCCCCGTCCTAGTATTCCCGCGTCGATTGTCTTGGTCGCTCTTGCCGGCATTTTCTAATTGGTTCTAAAGCGCCAACTCACAACTAGACATCGTCCACAACCCCTGCGGGCGGAATACTGTATTAAACGTTGCAATAAGCGTTCCAAACAGTAGATTATTTGAAATAAATCATGGAAAGGCACGTAGTTCGTGACCTCCAGGGCAGCAACCTGATATTGGCAGGGTCAGCATGCACAGGGGATGCGTCGGGTTTTCGACTATCGGCTGGCGATGTGCCGGAAAAACGCCAAATAGATGACGGAACCACAGCTCATGGGCTCTGGCGGCATGTTGTTAGGTGATGGGCTTTGCTGGAAAAGCAGGACTAGGCTTTCGGAGGAGTTACTCCGGTTTGCCCCATGTATTTTCCTCCACGCTGCTTATAGGTCATTTCGCATTGTTCATCTGACTGATAGAACAACATTTGTGCGACACCTTCATTAGCATAGATTTTTGCAGGCAACGGAGTGGTATTGGAAAATTCCAGAGTCACATGACCTTCCCACTCCGGCTCCAGGGGAGTCACATTGACGATAATTCCACAGCGGGCGTAAGTAGATTTGCCGAGGCAGATAGTTAAAACGTCTTTAGGGATTCTGAAGTACTCAACAGTTCGGGCCAGAGCAAAAGAGTTTGGCGGGATTATGCAGATCGGTTCGTCGATGCTGACAAAACTGGATTCGTCAAAGTTTTTGGGATCGACTACACTGGTGGTATGTACATTAGTGAAAATCTTAAACTCGCTGGCACAACGCACATCATAGCCATAGCTAGAGGTGCCATATGAGATAACCTTTTCATCATCAACATAGCGTACCTGCTCGGCCTCGAAGGGTTCAATCATGCCCTGCTCTCTAGCCATTTCCCTAATCCAACGATCTGACTTGATACTCATCGTACTGTTATCCCGTTTACTGTTCTCAATTCTTTTCGACTCGCAGCAAGCTCAAATCAGCCGCTAATGTGAAGGCGAATAATAGAGCCTATCGACCTCGGATTCATCCACTTTTTTGCTATTTGCCGTATTGGCGGATATAGCCCCTGGAAAGCCCCGCCCAAGCTCAAAAACAAGCTGAAAAAATCTTACAATTGGAGTATTATATGGCGCCAGTCGAGATGTATTCTGCCCTCGATTCCCAGCGCCAGATTCAGTGAAACATGTGACACGGTTCGCCAGTTTTCCCATGACTAATTCGATCATCCGGTGATCCTGCGCCGGGCAGCTGTTGGCAGTTTTTTATAAATCGGCTGTTTGAGTAGAATTTAACGAATTTGGAGATTGACTGGATGCGAAAGTGGCAATGCCTAGTTTGCAGTTTTGTATATGAAGAAGAGTTGGGATTGCCGGAAGAAGGCATTCCAGCAGGAACAAGTTGGGACGACATACCTGATGACTGGATGTGCCCGGAATGCGGTGTCGGTAAAGAAGATTTTGAAATGATCGAAATCTAGTTAAGGATTTCGATCATTTCACTGTAGAAGAACAGCGAGCGAAAAAGGACTCAGCGTGAAACAACGAAAAATATTGGTTACCCAAGCACTGCCCTACGCCAATGGCGGCATTCATCTCGGGCATTTGATGGAGGCCATTCAAACTGATATTTGGGTGCGGCTGCAAAAGCTGCAGGGTAATGACTGCATATTCGTATGCGCAGACGATGCTCATGGCACCGCTATCATGCTTAGCGCCGAGAAACAGGGCATTACATCTGAACAGTTAATCGATAATGTAAACAAGGAACACCAGAGAGATTATGCTGCGTTTCATATTGGCTTCGATAATTTCTACTCAACTCATTCCGATGAGAACCGGGAATTGTCAGAATCAATCTACAAAGCACTGGATGCCAACGGCCATATAGAAAAAAGAAAAATCAAACAACTTTTCGACCCCGAGAAGAATCTCTTTCTTGCTGATCGCTACATAAAGGGCAGCTGCCCCAAGTGCAAAGCCGAAGATCAGTATGGGGATAATTGTGAAGCCTGCGGTTCTACCTACAGCCCGTCGGAACTTATTAATCCGCGCTCGTCGATCTCCGGAGCAACACCTGTGGAAAAAGAGTCGGAGCACTATTTCTTTGACCTTCCGCAATTTCAGGACATGCTAAAGGAATGGACGAGGTCCGGCACATTACAGGACTCCGTCGCCAATAAATTATCTGAATGGCTCGATGATGGCCTACAGCAGTGGGATATAAGTCGAGATGCTCCCTACTTCGGCTTTGAAATACCTGGTACCACCGGTAAGTACTTCTATGTCTGGCTGGACGCCCCAATTGGCTACATGGCCAGCTTCAAGAATTTCTGCGACCGGGAAGGATATGAGTTTGATGAATTCTGGAAGCCCGGGCATGACACCGAGCTCTATCATTTCATCGGTAAGGACATCATCAATTTCCATACCCTGTTTTGGCCCGCCATGTTAAGCAGCGCCGGCTATAGAACCCCTAGCGCAGTATATGTACACGGGTTTTTGACAGTTGACGGCACTAAGATGTCTAAATCACGAGGCACCTTCATCAATGCCAGCACCTATCTTAACCACCTGAATCCGGAATACCTTCGTTACTATCTGGCGGCCAAGCTGTCTGACGGAGTCGATGATCTGGACCTCAATCTGGAAGATTTTGCTCAGCGGGTAAACTCTGACCTGGTTGGCAAGGTCGTTAATATCGCTAGTCGCTGTGCCGGGTTTATCAGCAAAGGCTTTGATGGCTCGCTGTCATCTAAATTGGACAATGAAGAATTGCTAAAGGAAATCCAGGCAGGCAAGGCTGAAATTTCTCTATACTTCGAACAACGGGAATACAGCAAGGCTATTCGCCAGATCATGGCGCTAGCGGACAAGGCTAATCAATATATTAATGACAAGCAGCCGTGGGTAATTGCTAAAACCGATAAGCAGTCTGCAGAGCTTCAGCAGATTTGCAGCACAGGTATCAATGCATTTCTTCTGCTTATTTGTTACCTCAAGCCGGTTCTCCCTGCCATGGCCGCTGAGGCTGAAAAATTTCTCAATGTAGACGCACTAGTATGGAATGACATCGACTCTCTTCTGACTAACCACAAGATAAACAAGTTCAAGGCTCTGATGACTAGGGTCGAGACAGATAAGGTTCAGGCCATGGTAAGTGCCACGCAAGCGGAATATGAGCTACAACAATCATCCTCCGAAAGCAGCGCGAAGGTCGACGAAAGCGGATTCGAAGCCGAAATCGATTTTGCTGATTTTTCCAAAGTTGATTTACGATTGGCCAGAATAATTTCCGCCGAACATGTGGAAGGTGCTGACAAGTTGTTAAAGCTCAATCTGGACGTGGGCACAGGCAAATCCGGCAATCCTATTACACGCACCGTGTTCTCCGGCATTAAATCGGCATACAAGCCAGAAGACCTGCAAGGTATGCTCACTGCCTATGTTGCCAATCTTCAGCCCCGAAAAATGAAATTCGGAATATCTGAAGGCATGATTCTGGCTGCGGGCCCAGGTGGTGAGGAAATCTGGCTATTGGAACCCCATAAAGGCGCGCAGGCTGGTTTACGCATCACCTGATTCCAGGTTTTGTCTTCTATGAAAACACATTCTGGTATCGACTCCTGCTCCAACTTGGGCAGTCTGTGCTGGCACTGGCTTTCTGAACGTAATAAGCTTCATGGAAATCAGGTCTATTGCAGAGCAGCAGCGCTATTGCAACGTTCTGGCAATTCTCTGGCCCGAACAGACTACGCTGAATGACGAGCACGTAGAAATGCTCGAATTCTTTTTATAGACACCTGCATGTAGAAGACAATCTAGGAACGACAATGAGGTTTTGTCAGCATGGTATTAAGTACAGCAGCAGCCAATAGAAAGCGTTATACGGTATCAGGGGTTTACTCAATCGCCCTCTTATTCTTCGGCTTAGTGCTGGGCTCGACAGCATCGGCCCAGAGTGACGAAATACGGGATATCGAAGATTCGGTAATCAAAATTTATACCACCCAAGCTGCCCCGGACTACTTCACACCCTGGCGACTCCTCACTCCGCGACAGAGCAGCGGATCAGGCTCGGTAATCGAAGGTAATTTGATTCTTACCAATGCACATGTGGTTGCCAATGCCAGTTATGTGCAAGCACAGAAGCACAACGATCCGCGACGTTATCAGGCCCGTGTCACCTTTATTTCTCATGAAGCCGACCTGGCACTGATTACTGTAGACGAGCCTGGTTTTTTCAGTGACTTAAGAGCGCTGGCCATCGGAGACCTGCCAGCTCCTCTTCAGGAAGTGTCAGTTTATGGCTATCCCATCGGTGGCAAGTCCCTAAGTATTACCAAGGGAATATTGTCCCGGGTGGAGCAACAGATTTATGCACACTCAGGCGCCTATTTATTAGCGGGTCAGATAGATGCCGCGATCAATCCAGGCAATAGTGGTGGCCCCGTCATTGTCGACAAACAGATTGTTGGCGTGGTGATGCAAGCTAATGCTGGTGGTCGCGCTGAAAATCTTGGCTATTTCGTTCCTCCCAGTATGATTCGCCATGTTTTGACAGACAGCAGAGATGCAGTACACGATGGATTTCCCGATCTGGGGTTCCGGACACAGACACTGGACAGCCCTTCAGCCAAACTTGCCTATGGCTTAAGCGAGGACCAAAATGGCGTGCTGGTTATAAAGGTATTTGATGACGCGCCCGCACAGGGCATTCTTCAAGAAAACGACGTCATCCTGAAGATCGATGAGCACGAAATAGCAGAGGATGGCAGCATTCAGTTATCCGAAGATATCTTGACAGATTACAAGCACGCCATCGACTTACATCATGTTGGTGACGACGTTGCCATTACCTATTCCAGAGGCGGCATTGTGGGAACAGCCAATCTACCTGCGCAGCAAGCTCTGGACAGCTATAGCCTGGTAAAAGGCGAGCAATTCGACAAAGTGCCTGAATACTATATATACGGTGGCATACTATTTGTGCCATTGAATATGAACCTGATCAAACGCTGGGGAAATGACTGGAGTCGTTCCGCACCGGTAAGTCTCTTACAAGCCAGGAACGAATGGAGCTCACCGGAGCGTAGAGAACTCGTCGTTGCGCTTCAGGTGCTGGCGGCTGACGTTAATCTTGGCTACCACGATTGGCGCAACTGGATTGTCGAGCGGGTAAACGATCAACCTGTTCGTGACTTCACTCATTTCTCTGAGTTGTTGAACAATAACGACAGCGAAAACCTGGTAATGGAAAACAAGAATGGTTACCAATTGGTACTTAATCACGAAGCCGCCCTGGCTAGTGAAGAAGAAATTCTTGCACGCTATAGAATCCCATCAGCCCATTCGGTAGGGTTATTTGAAGAGTAAGGATTAGCAAGCTGTGACAAGCTATCTAGGCATCATTATCGGTGCGGCACTGGTAAACAATATTTTTCTTGTGCAGCTGCTGGGTGTTTCCTCCCTTTTTCTTTCCAGCAACAGACTGCAAAATGCTATCGAATTAGCGCTACTTAATCTGCTAGTGCTATTTCTAGCCTCTACGCTCAATTTATTATTGTTCAACTGGATACTCGAACCTCTGGGTTTACAGTTTTTAAGCATCATCTGCTTTGTTGGAATTAGCTCCAGCCTGACAATACTGATTCTTGAGTCGATCAAAAGAAAGCTGCCAATCTCAATAAGGCGACAGCGTCTCGCGTTTTATCTCACCAGTGGCAACAGCGCTATTCTCGGTATCTCGCTGATGAATTCCAACAGTCTGTTAAGCCTGCCTCAGAGCATAGCTTATAATTTTGGGAACGCACTGGGCTTTGCTCTGATGATTGTCGCCTTTGCCGCTCTCAGACTCCGCCTCGACTGTGCCGACATACCCGCTCCATTTCGCGGTGCTGCCATACAACTAATCAGTGCCGGAATCGTATCGATGTGCCTGCTTGGTTTTGCTGGTCTGGTTTGATATGTATCCCCTGATAGAGACAATTTATGTACAGGCAGCAATTGCATGTTTTGCCATATTTCTCCTGTTACAAATTATGTTTTTCCTGAGAAAATACTGGATTCACTCCCTAGAAAAACAATATTCAATAGTTGACCGCATAAACGCCTTGCTTCCACAGACACAATGTGGAAGATGTGGATATGCCGGCTGCAGACCCTATGCAAAAGCTATGTCCCTCGGCGAACAAGTTAACAAGTGCCCCCCCGGGGGCGAATCCACCATAGTTAACTTGTCCCTGATGCTCAATGAGCACAAGAAAACTCTCGACCCTGCACATGGAGAATTTTTACAAGCTGCGGTCGCTGTGATTCGCGAGGAAGAATGCATTGGCTGCACCAAATGTATTCAAGCATGCCCGGTAGATGCCATTCTTGGCGGAACGAAGCTAATGCACACGGTTATCGAAAGCGAATGTACCGCTTGCGATCTGTGTATCGAACCCTGCCCGGTGGATTGTATCGACCTTATCCAACTACCTCCGTTAAAACCTCTATGGCAGTCCCCCGGGACAGCGGAAAGAGGCTTGAGTGGCAGAAGTTTTGTAGGCGGTGGCAGCCTATGAAGCTAATGCGTAAAATATTCTCGGCCGACAAGAACGTGAGTTATGGCCGCACTATTCCCGGAGGAATAAGACCCCGTGCTCACAAAATTACCTCATTGCGCTCCAGGGTCATGGCCACTCCTATTCCACCCGTGCTGATAATTCCTCTGAACCAGCAGCAGGGAAAAGCATCCAGGCCCTGCGTTAAAGCAGGCGACCGGGTATTGAAATATCAAAAAATTGCCGAAGCTGCAGATGACAGCTCGCTGAATATACACGCACCGAGTTCCGGGGTGGTCAGCATGATTCAAAATCACACCACTATTAATATTAATGCGGCGAATCAGCTCTGCATCTTTATCGAAACTGACGGCATTGATGAAGAGGTGCCGATCCCTGACACGCTGGATTGGCGGGGAATGACATCGGAGCAACTGCTGCCCGTTATAAGCAACGCGGGTATTTGCGGCATGGGCGGTGCAGGCTTTCCCCTGTCCAAGAAAATTGACAGTGCGATTATCCCTGATATCCATACACTGATTATTAACGCAGTGGAATGCGAGCCTTTTATAACAGCTGATCAAGCTCTGATAAGAGAACACGCCGACGAAGTTATTCAGGGAGCCCAGATTTTACAGCATGCCATTAATGCGAAACGATGCTTGCTGGCAATCGAGAGCGACAAGACTGACGCAATAGAAGCACTGTCAAATTATGCTGATCGGGATTCCATCAAACTTCTACTGCTGGATAATAAATACCCCGCCGGAGGAGAGCGGCAGCTGATTCAGGCTGCCACCGGCAAAGAATTGCCTGCCGGTCACTTGCCAGCTGAAGCAGGCATATACGTACAGAATGCCGGCACTGTGTTTTCCATATACAAGGCAGTAGTTGAAAACAAACCCTGCATTAGTCGAGTTACCACTCTTACCGGTGAAGCTCTGCAGACACCAAAAAACTTCAATGCATTAGTCGGAACTCAAGTCAGTTGGTTGTTCGATTTGTGCGGAATCGACAACAAAACCCACAGTAAAAGCGTGGCAGGTGGTTCATTAATGGGCATCGAGTTGATGGACAACTCTGCTCCCATAAGCCAAAGCACTAACTGCCTTATTGCCGGCTCATTGTCTGAATTTCCGGACATCATGCCGGAACAGGCATGCATTCGTTGCGGATATTGTGCAAACGCCTGCCCCAGCGGATTATTACCTCAACAGTTACTCGCTTATAGTCGATGCGAAGAAGATGAATTACTGGCACAGCAGGGATTATTTGACTGTATAGAATGCGGAGCCTGCTCATATGTCTGCCCTAGTAGTATTCCGTTGGTACAATATTATAGAAGCAGTAAAGAACGCATTATTTCTGCAAGACAGAAAAAAGAAACCAGCCAGGCATGGCAAAACCGTTTCCAATATCATCAATACAGGATCAAAAAGTTAAAGGACGAAGCGCTGTCGAGAACATCCGCAAAGCCTGTCATAGATAAGCAGCAAAGCGCTGACGATCCATTCTCCAAAGAACAGGCAGCTCTGGAAGTCGCCGCAGCAGTAGCCAGAGTCAAGGCGAAAAAGGGAAACGTCATAGCGTCAAGTGCAGCCACTGATGGAAGTCAGTCAGACGGAGAGCCGACAGCATGATTACGAGCTCTCCATTTCAGCATGGCAAACAGACTGTCGGCGATATCATGTCTCTGGTCATCATTGCATGCATTCCCGGAATATGTATTTCTACCTGGCACTTCGGTTACGGGTTGATATTAAATATTCTTCTAGCCACGAGTTCGGCATTGGCATTCGAAGCAGCATGTCTTTTAATGCGACACAGAAGCCTACTGGCCTTAAAGGACAACAGCGCTTTGCTCACCGCAGTATTGCTCGCCATTTCCATCCCCCCAGGTTCCCCATGGTGGCTGGTCATAAGTGGCAGCTTTGTTGCGATTGTAATGGTCAAACACATCTATGGCGGGCTGGGACAAAACCCTTTCAACCCTGCCATGGTTGCCTATGTTTTTCTGTTGTTGTCGTTTCCGCTTGATATGACTTCCTGGCATTTGCCCATCGCTCTGGAAAACCTGACAGGGGGTTCAGCAGAAACTGATATAAACCTTGCCTCTCTTTCTCCCCTGTCCTGGCAACGCCTCAAACTCAGCGTGCTTGCCGCACTGCCCTTTCTATCCACGTTCTATGAAAACCCACAATCAGCAATTGGGATGATCGATGGAATGGCCATGGCCACACCGCTTATCGAATATAAAATGGCCGGCAATAGCGCCATATTGGCAAGTCGGGACGCAGGCCAGGATATCTTTTCCCGACAATCAGGGACTGGCTGGGAGTTAACTAATTTGAGTTATTTGCTGGGGGGACTGTTTCTCTTATACAAACGAATCATTAGTTGGCATATCCCGTTCAGCATAATTGCTACGCTAGGAGTTATATCCTTTTTGTTCTATGCGCCGAATAGCAGTACTGTTTTTGGCACCCCTTATCTACACTTGCTGGGCAGTGCCACCATGATCGGTGCATTCTTCATCGCAACGGATCCGGTCAGCGCGGCCACCGGCAACAATGCCAAAATTGTTTATGGAATAATAATAGGCCTATCCATTTACAGCATTCGTGTTTGGGGGAGTTATCTGGATTCTGTTGCACTGGCGGTGCTATTTGGAAACTTCTGCGCGCCATTGCTGGACCACTATTTCCGCCCAAGAGTCTATGGCCACGGAAAACAAGGGAACAGCGGTTCCACTTTAAGAAAGCCACTACTAAGTTTGGGCGATAAGATTGAATCATGAATAATGAGTTTTACAATCAGAGTTCTTTTGGCCTGATACGCGACAATCCGGTAATGACGCACCTGTTAGGGTTAAGCCCGGTATTGGCTGTCTCCACCACTCTGAGTCAGGGCATCGCCATGGGCATCGCCACAGCCATTGTCCTGCTCTGTTCCAGCCTTGCGGTTTCTCTGTTGCGAAACCTTTTTGACACGCGCTGGCGGTATCTCTATTTCATGTTGATCCTGGCGGGCTTGACCAGTGTTATAGATATTCTTATGCAACTGGGGTATTACCCCTTGTACTCCAAGTTAGGCATATACGTACCCCTAATCTGTTGCAACTTTGCAATTCTAATAAATCTTGAGACTGTCGCGAGTCACAATAATTGGAAAAAGAGCCTGAGATCAGCCTCGATAGTGTGCATTGGCTATATGCTTGCTCTAATGCTACTTTCAGCTATTCGAGAGCTATTAGGCAACGGGACTATTCTCGAGGATTGGCATTTACTATTGCCGGGTTCCATCGACGACCCTCTGCTCAGGGAGGCCGCTACCAGTGGCAGACTATTCCCATTCACCTCCTACCAACCCGCCGCTTTGGTTTTGCTAGGTTTATTGGCGGCACTTTGGAACTTCTTGATTATGCTTAAGCCAAAAGCACAGGCCGCGGATGCAGACATCGAGCCTGCGAAACGGGAACGGGTTACCGGAAAAGTTGGTGCAAAAACATGAACCGGGAAAAGCGAACAGAAATATTTTCACGGCTACGGAATGAAAACCCGGAACCGAGAACTGAATTGAAATATGACAGCACTTTCGAGTTGCTAATCTCTGTAATTCTTTCAGCTCAGGCGACAGATGTCAGCGTGAACAAGGCAACCGCTAAACTCTATAAGGTAGCAAACACCCCGGAGGCTTTACACGCCCTCGGAGTAGAAGGGCTAAAAGAATATATAAAAACCATCGGCCTGTTTAATACCAAAGCTGCAAATGTAATCAAGACCTGCGACGCATTGGTAAAACAACACAATTCCCAAGTACCGGATAATCGTGAAGAGCTGGAAGCTCTGCCTGGAGTTGGCAGAAAAACTGCGAACGTCGTATTGAATACAGCGTTTCGCCAGATTGCCATGGCGGTTGATACGCATATTTATCGTGTATCAAATCGCACCGGTATAGCACCCGGGAAAAACGTACTGGAAGTTGAAAAACGATTAATTAAGCTAGTACCGGAAGAGTTCTTACTGGACGCTCATCACTGGCTGATTCTGCAGGGACGTTATGTGTGCCTCGCGAGAAAGCCGCGCTGTTCTGCATGCGTGATTGAAGATTTATGCGAATTCAAGAAGAAGACTTCCGACTGAAGTCTTCTTCTTGCTCAAAGCCACCGGAATAAAAAACCAGCCGGCTTATCTTCGACCCTTCTGGGCCGCGATGCGCAGACGTAGTGCATTCAACTTAATAAAGCCTTCAGCATCTGCTTGATCATAAGCACCGGCATCGTCTTCGAACGTTGCGATGTCTTCATCGAATAGTGAATTATCAGATTCACGACCCACAACAATCACATTGCCTTTGTACAGCTTCAGTCGAACCCGGCCATTAACGAACCGTTGCGACTCATCAATTAGGGCCTGCAATGCTTCTCTCTCCGGTGCAAACCAGTAACCGTTATATACCAATGAAGCATAACGGGGCATCAGATCATCTTTCAAATGAGCTAATTCCCGATCCATAGTCAATGATTCGATAGCACGGTGGCCTTTTAACATTACCGTGCCACCGGGGGTTTCATAACAACCACGGGACTTCATGCCCACATAGCGATTTTCTACTATATCTGTTCTACCGATGCCATTGGCACCCGCCACTTTGTTTAAATGACTCAGAACCTGTGCAGGTGTCATGGCATTACCATCGATGGCGACGATGTCACCCTGTTTGTAATCCAGCTCGATATAAGTCGGAGTATCCGGAGCATTTTCCGGTGAAACAGACCATAGCCACATCGCCTCTTCTGGCTCAGCTGCCGGATCTTCAAGGATATCCCCTTCATAGGAAATGTGTAACAAGTTGGCGTCCATGGAGTAAGGAGACTTAGTACCAAGCTTTTTCTCAACGGAGATATTATGTTGATCACAGTAGTCCAGAAGTTTGTCTCTGGAATTCAAATCCCACTCTCTCCAGGGGGCGATTACCTGAATGCCCGGGCTCAACGCATAAGCACCAAGCTCAAATCTTACCTGATCGTTACCCTTACCGGTGGCGCCATGGGAAATTGCATCGGCACCTGTTTCTTGTGCGATCTCAACAAGTCGCTTGGCGATTAATGGGCGAGCGATGGAAGTACCAAGAAGATACTCTCCCTCGTAGATGGCATTGGCGCGAAACATTGGAAAGACGTAGTCGCGAACAAATTCTTCCTGAAGATTTTCAATATAGATCTCTTTTATACCCATAGCTTCAGCTTTGGCCCGGGCAGGTTCCACCTCTTCTCCCTGACCGACGTCAGCGGTGAAAGTTACAACTTCACAACCATAGGTTTCCTGAAGCCATCTCGCTATTACCGAGGTGTCGAGACCTCCTGAATAGGCTAATACAACTTTGTTTATCTCTGACATATCAGAGTTCCTCACTTTCTCAAGGTATAATGGCCTGCAAAATATATTGGGCCAGCTAAAAAGGACGCGTATTCTAGCACCTTAAGCTATCGAGAAGCCATTGAGGGCTAAACCAAAGCCTGGTTGAGCTAAAATGTCGGTTAGAGCGGCAATTCGGGCAATAGCCAATTCAGTCCGGCGGGCAAATCCGCTACAATACACGCAGAACAAACCGCGTTAAGGCTATTGAATGCACACCCTTAGAATTACCCAGCCAGACGATTGGCATCTTCACTTCCGGGATGACCAGGCTCTGTTGACCACCGTACCCCATACTGCCCGACACTTTGCTCGCGCCATAGTCATGCCCAACCTCAATCCGCCGGTTACAACCGTGGATATGGGCGTGGATTATCGCCAGAGAATACTCGACGCGCTTCCCTCTGATACGACATTTTCTCCGCTGATGACTCTCTATCTCACGGACAATCTTTCGATTACAGAAGTACGCAGAGCCCATGACAGCGAATTTGTCCATGCCATTAAATACTATCCTGAGGGGGCGACAACCAATTCTGAAAACGGTGTTACCAACATAGACACCGTAATGCCCGCTTTGGAAGAAATGGCGAAGCTTGGTCTGCCCTTATTGATTCACGGAGAAGTTACCGACGCAGATGTAGACATCTTCGACAGAGAAGAAAAATTTCTCGACACCATACTGTGCCCTCTTCTACAAAAACTACCGGAACTGAAAGTGGTGTTGGAACATATAACTACGGCACAGGCTGTTGAATTTGTTAGCGAACAGAACTCTAATATCGCAGCCACTATTACGCCTCATCATTTGCTGTTTAATAGGAATGATTTGCTGGCTGGAGGTGTCAGACCTCACTTTTACTGCCTGCCGATTCTGAAAAGAAACATCCATCAACAGGCTCTGGCCAAAGCAGCTACGTCTGGAAATCCTCGGTTCTTCCTTGGCACAGACTCTGCTCCCCATGCCCGACACACAAAAGAAACCGATTGCGGCTGTGCCGGAATCTATTCGGCAGCCGGGGCGATTGAACTCTACACGGAGTTTTTCGATCAACACAATGCACTTGAAAAGCTGGAAGGTTTTGCCAGCCATTTTGGAGCTGACTTTTATGGTCTGCCACGAAATAGTGGAGAGATTGTGCTGGAGAAAAAAGCTTGGACCATGCCGAATGAATTTCCTCTCGGCGACAATTCAGTTGTACCCATGAGAGCCGGCGAAGAAATTGAATGGTCTGTAGTCGAGATCATATCATGATAGACAACGACCAAGACTTAGATAACCCGAACTCAATGGTAAACCGCTTCCGTGGCTACTTACCTGTGGTAGTTGATATAGAAACCGGTGGATTTAATTCTGCCACTGACGCCATCTTGGAGATATCAGCTGCTATACCGGCCATGGATGAGAATGGAGTCATTAATATAGAGCAAACTTTTTTCCACAGAGTCATACCCTTCGAAGGGGCCAACATGGAAGAAGCCGCTTTGAAGTTCACCGGCATCGATCCATTTCATCCTCTGCGAATTGCCCGATCTGAAAAAGAAGTTTTTACTACCATGTTTACCATGATTCGTGAGGCGATGAAGAGCGCCGGGTGCAAGCGTGCGATACTGGTTGGGCACAATGCCCATTTCGATCACGGCTTCGTAAATGCCGCCAGCGAGAGACACAATCTAAAAAGAAACCCTTTTCATCCATTCTCAAGCTTTGACACTGCAACGCTTAGCGGGCTGGTTTATGGCCAGACAGTTTTGTCTAGAGCCTGTGAAGTAGCAGGAATCGAATTCGATGGCAGGGAAGCACACTCCGCCCGTTACGATGCGGAAAAAACAGCCGAGCTGTTTTGCGCCATAGTAAATAAATGGAAGGTTCTAGGAGGCTGGCCTCCCAAAAACTAAGAGGAGGCTGGCGTCCCAAGAACTAAGAGATGGCTAGCCTGTTAAGGATCAAAAGCGGCCAAGTCGGGTATCCAGCTAACAGATACCCGCAAGGAATAAAGTCAGATCAATAAAATAAAAAGGAAATAGAGAAGACGAAAATTATTCTTCGACTTCTACCGTGTCTATCAGTGTCTGCAACTCACCCTTTTCATACATCTCGGAAACGATATCGCAACCGCCCACCAGTTCGCCGTTAACGAACAACTGGGGGAATGTCGGCCAATTAGAAACCTGAGGAAGAGTCGACCTGATTTCAGGGTTGCTAAGAACATCAACGTAAGCGAAACGCTTGCCGCAAGCCATAAGAACCTGAGTAGTCTGCGCGGAAAAACCACATTGGGGCTGTTCCGGATTACCCTTCATGTATAGCAGAATGCTATTTGAATCGATTTGTTCTTGAATGGTTTGCTCAGTGGTCATGCTGTTGCCTCAATGTCTTAAGATTATCTGTATGCTTTATCTAACTTCTTGCTCAACGATCTGTATAACGCTTTGACTAACCGCTCGAATACAGACTCTACTAAAAAGTGGGGTGCAAGTTTATAACGACAAGGGTGCTGCTGTCAGCTAATTCCATCTACATCAGGCTAAAGCCCTTGCACTTACAGGGGTTTTACTAATCTTCAACAGGGCTTCCCCAGCCGCCACCTCCGGGTGTAATGATTAAGAGCTTGTCCCCTGCTTTCACATCAAAACTGCTTTTCGCAGCAACGCTTTCTCCGTTCAGAAGATTTTTACCAGAGCTCCCCTCCAGCCCACCTTTTAGTCCCCATGGCGAATTGTTTCTCCTCTCACTTAGAATACTGACCTTTGCCTGCTGCAGAAACTCATACTCCCTGAACAATCCATTGCCACCACTATGTAATCCTGCGCCTCCACTCTCGGAAAGAATGGAATAATTCCTGATTCGCAGCGGATAATGCATCTCAAGACTTTCAGCGGGCGTATTCAAGGTGTTGGTCATATGACTGTGACTGGCATCCAGACCGTCCATTGACGGACTCGCCCCAATACCCCCTGCAAGGGTTTCATAATAATCCCAGCGTTCCTCATTATCAGAACCGACATATCCCATAGCAACGTTATTCATCGTACCCTGACTCGCTGCGGGGATTCTGTCAGGCAAGGCTGTGGCAAGCGCACCGAATACAACGTCCACCAGTCGCATGGAAGTTTCTACATTGCCCGCTGCAACCGCTGCTGGTCTCTGCGCATTCACTATAGATCCGGGCCGGGTTTTAATAATGAATCGTTTGAACAATCCGGCACAGGCTGGCGCCTCCTCCGGCATCAGGCAGCGAAAGCAATAAAAAACTGCAGCGGCTACTACAGATTCCGGGCAGTTCATATTGCCGGGTACTTGAGCTGAGCTTTCGCTAAAATCCAGCTCAATTTTTTCCGAGGAAACATCCATGGCCAGAACGAGCTTGATTTGAGTGCTGCCCTGTCCATCATCATCGAGGAAATCTTCAAATTCATAGAGGCCATTTTCTATCTCAGCGATGACAGAGGCCGCGATGCGTTCGCCATAGGCATTTAACTCTGTAATGCAGTTGCTATAACTTTCCACTCCCATATCGACGATCAACTTTTGTAATCGCCTGACTCCTAACTCATTCGCTCCGGCCTGAGCGGCGAAGTCACCGTTGAGTTGAATGTCCTCCTCACTGCAATCCTGCCGGTCCAGACCGAGAAGCTCGATTGCCTGCGCTTGTAGCTGTCCGTTTCGCGTCAGCAAGGTGGGCGGAATTAGCAAACCCTCCTCTTCCAGACTCGACGAAACCGGCATTGAGCCGGGACTGTCACAGCCAATATTCGCATGGTGCGCCCTGTTCACAACAAATCCCTGTAATCGGTTAATGCCCTCCGGGTCTTCGACAAAGACCGAGGAAACCAGTGTCACATCCGGTAAGTGAGTTCCTCCTAAATAGGGGTCATTCAATATCAGCGTGTCTCCCACCTGCCACTCCACTGCAGATATAATGAATTTCATGGCAAAAGCCATGCTCCCCAGGTGCACGGGAATATGAGCAGCCTGAGCGAACAGCTCGCCATCTGCATTAAATAGCGCGCAGGAGAAGTCCAGCCGGTCTTTGATATTCGGAGAAAATGCCGTTCTACCAAGCACCAGACCCATCTCGTCACATATGCCGGAGACGCGGCTGGAGAAGAGTTTTAATTCTATGGCATTCATAAGGCTGGTAAATTTCTGCTATTGATTTAACTCAGTTTTGACCCTGCTCTGCGTGCAGATTAATTGCCCAGCACAGCAGATACCGTTAAAATAGCATTATTAATCAGGTAGCGAGAGCTGCCTTTTTTATTTTTTACAGATCGAAAATCCCAGCGAGAAAATTAACCGGGTATAACCGGATATAAAGAGACTAATCATGGCTGTTAAGCACTTTCTAACTCTCCAAGACCTCAGCATCGACGAACTGCGAGCGGTGATTAATCGCGCCATCGAATTGAAAAAACAGCCGGAACTGGCGGCAGACCAGAGCAGAAAAACTCTGGCACTGATATTCGACAAGGCGTCCACCCGAACACGGGTAGCCTTCGAGGTAGCAATGACACAAATGGGCGGCTCATCATTGTTTCTCAGCAATGCGGACTCGCAACTGGGACGGGGTGAACCGGTGGAAGACAGCGCCAGGGTCCTGTCACGCATGGTTGACTGTGTCGCTATCCGGACTTTCGACCACGAGAAACTGCAGCGATTTGCCCAGTACTCATCCATTCCGGTGATTAATGCACTCACTGATGACTATCATCCCTGCCAATTACTGGCGGATATCCAGACTTTTACGGAACACCGCGGTGATATTAGTGGCAAGACCGTTAGCTGGATTGGTGACGGTAACAATATGTGTAACTCCTATATCAATGCGGCCAGCCAGTTCGATTTCGAATTGAAAATAGCCTGCCCGGAAGGCTTTGAACCCGATGCCGTCTTGCTGGAAGAACACAGCAGCAGAATCACACTGGGGCATAATCCCGCCGAAGCTGCCCGTGACTCGGACCTTGTTGTCACCGATGTCTGGGCCTCCATGGGTCAGGAAAATGAAGAATCAGAGCGAATCAATAGCTTTGAGGGCTTTCAGGTGAATGAGGAAATCATGGCGCAAGCCAACTCCTCGGCTCTGTTCATGCATTGTCTGCCCGCACACCGTGGCGAAGAAGTCAGCTCTGCGCTTCTGGAGGCCAACGATGCCGTTATTTGGGACGAGGCCGAGAACAGAATGCACTCCCAGAAGGCATTAGTGGAATATCTGCTGAAATTTGAGGGATAATCCCCGAGTCAGCCACCACTACATGTAGTGGTGGCTGAATTTCTCCGATTTTGCCAATTTCGCGGCAAAATACCCTATAAAAATAGACTATTTCTACGCCGCTCCCGGCGTCGGGATTTGCGTTTTCCTGCCAGCGAGTTTTTCCAATAACAACAACAGACTATCCACAATTTGTTAACAATAAACCCACAGAGAAATCACTTGCATTCGCACCCCAAGCGCATTATCTTGTGTTGTCGATTTATAGCTTGTCTATATATTGTATTAGTTAAGCGTAAATCAAGGGCTTGGTACTCGCAGAGATACTAATAAAAATTATTGAATTTTCGGGTAGTTAGGATGATTACCCAGGCCAATAATAAGAAAAGCACTTGATGTGATATGGGTGTAATTGCTCAATATATGGGGTTGTTTTCAGGGAATGTCACTAAACCTGAAAAAAGTCTCAAAAACAATTAAAGTCCAGCCGCAAAAACACAATATATAGTATATGGCTTAAATGCTAACTGGCTACCCGATAAGGGAGTCTGTACCGGAGGTTTTGTATCTATCCGGGCCAGAATTGCCAGTCGGAGTCCTTCTCACCGTGGAAAACTCACGTAACAGTCGGATTTTACAGAAAAAAGCCAGAATAAGAAAAATGAAATGCGGGCTTTGAAGCAGAACCAAGTGAAGCAACAAAGCCAAACAAGCAGTAAAACCAAACAATACGAATTAAACAGCAGTAAGAATTTAATCGGAGCGCGCAATGCAGACTGATGTTCAGACCACGAGTGACACCTCTCCTACAACAAATATCAAGCAAGAAGCAGCAACCGTAGCAGCCACAGCTCCGGGCCAGTTAAGAGTAATCAAAAGAAACGGCGCAGTAGTAAACTACGATGAAGGCAAGATCGCAGTAGCAATCACTAAGGCCTATTTGGCTGTTGAAGGTGGCAACGCCGCCGCATCTACCCGAATTCATGAATCTGTAGCCCAGCTGGCAGTACAAATCACCGAAATTTTCCGTCGTCGCATGCCTTCCGGTGGAACTATCCACATCGAAGACATTCAGGATCAGGTTGAATTGGCGCTGATGCGCACCGGCGACCACAAGATCGCCAGAAGCTATGTGATCTACCGTGCTGAACATACGAGAATTCGCCAGCAGAAGCAGGAAATCGAAAAGCCCGAGCATCCGGAAATCAACGTTACTCTGGACAACGGCGAGCAAGGTCCTCTGGACACCCAGCGACTGCGTACAGTAATTGATGAAGCTTGCGAAGGCCTTGAAGGTGTTTCCGCAGACGCTATCTACAGCGAAACCCTGAAAAACCTCTACCCGGGCGTGAAGATGGAAGACGTCAGAACCTCACTGGTTATGACTGCGCGCACCATGGTTGAGCAGGACCCTAACTACTCTTATGTCACTGCCCGTCTGTTAATGGACACGGTTCGCTCGGAAGCTCTAGGCTTTCTCGGCATTACTAATGCTGCTACCCAGTCTGAAATGCATTACCGTTACGCAGCCACTCTCAAGCCTTATATTGAGAAAGGTGTGGAGCTGGAACTGCTCTCCCCTCATTTACTGGAGTTTGATCTCAATGTGTTGGGTGAGGCGCTTAATGCCGATCGCGATATGCAGTTTACCTATCTGGGTCTGCAGACTCTCTATGACCGTTACTTCATCCACAGCAACAATATCCGTTTTGAATTACCTCAGGTGTTTTTTATGCGGGTTGCCATGGGGCTGGCCAGTAATGAAGAGAACCGGGAAGAACGGGCTATTGAGTTTTACAACCTGATTTCCAGTTTCGACTATATGACATCCACACCGCAGCTGTTTAATTCAGGCACCCTGCGTCCCCAGTTGTCATCATGCTTTCTAACTACGGTTCCCGATGACCTGCACGGCATCTATTCGGCAATCCGCGACAATGCCATGTTGTCCAAGTGGGCTGGCGGGCTTGGCAATGACTGGACTCCGGTTCGTGCTCTCGGTGCTCATATTAAAGGCACCAACGGCAAGTCACAGGGTATTGTGCCATTTCTGAAAGTTGTTAATGACACGGCTGTTGCTGTGAACCAGGGTGGCAAGCGTAAAGGCGCTGTGTGCTCCTACCTGGAAACCTGGCATATGGACATCGAGGAATTCCTGGAACTTCGAAAGAATACAGGTGACGAACGCCGACGTGCCCATGACATGAATACCGCTAACTGGATTCCCGACCTTTTCATGAAGCGGGTGTTTCAGGATCAGGATTGGACATTGTTTTCACCCAACAATGTTCCGGACCTTCACGACCTTCACGGCAAGGCTTTTGAGACCGCTTATGAAAATTATGAGCGCAAGGCCCAGGCTGGAGAAATTGAAGTTTACAAAACCATTAAGGCCGGTGACCTGTGGCGCAAGATGATTTCAATGCTTTTTGAAACCGGTCACCCGTGGATTACTTTTAAGGATTCCTGCAACGTGCGCTCGCCACAGCAACACGTGGGTGCTATTCACTCTTCCAACCTGTGTACCGAGATCACCCTCAACACAAGTCCGGAAGAAATCGCAGTGTGTAATCTTGGCTCGGTGAATCTTGTTAACCATATCGGTGATAACGGTCTGGATCAGGACAAGTTGAAGAAGACCATCACCACCGCTGTGCGCATGCTCGATAATGTTATCGATATTAATTACTACTCGGTACCACAGGCCAAAAATTCCAACCTTAAACACCGGCCAATCGGCATGGGTGTGATGGGGTTCCAGGACGCTTTGTATGCCCAACGCATTCCTTATGCTTCAGAGCAGGCAGTAGAATTCGCCGACGTCTCCATGGAGATGATCAGCTATTACGCCATCAAGGCATCCACCAATTTGGCTGAAGAGCGCGGTCTTTACGGTTCCTATGATGGCTCCCTCTGGGATCAGGGCATTCTGCCTATTGATTCCCTTAAGATGCTGCAAGAAGAACGTGGCGAAGAATATTTACAGGCTAACTTCGAGCAGCGACTTGATTGGGATGCCCTGCGGGACAGAATCAAGCAAACGGGAATGAGAAATTCCAACGTATTGGCCATCGCGCCTACTGCGACCATCGCCAATATTAGCGGTGTCTCGCAATCCATTGAGCCGACTTATCAAAACCTGTTTGTTAAATCCAATCTCTCAGGTGAGTTTACAGTTGTTAATCCATTCCTGGTCAGGGATTTGAAAGCTGCAAATCTCTGGGACAGCGTGATGGTCAACGACCTGAAATATTACGAAGGAAGCGTGCAGAAGATCGATCGCGTTCCTGACGAAATAAAGAACATCTATGCCACCGCCTTTGAAGTTGAACCAAGGTGGCTGGTGGATGCAGCAAGCCGACGCCAGAAATGGATCGACCAGGCTCAGTCCCTTAACCTGTATGTTGCCGGTGCCAGTGGCAAGAAGCTGGACGTAACCTATCGAATGGCTTGGCTCAGAGGACTTAAGACTACTTATTACCTCCGCGCTCTTGCCGCTACCACAACCGAGAAATCGACGGTTGCGGACAATAGCCTGAACGCCGTGTCGTCAGAAGCAGCAGCTGTACCTATGGCCTGCTCTATAGATGATCCGGATTGCGAAGCCTGCCAGTAGCGCAGGATAAAAACAAAATTAACTATATATAAGAAGTAGAGGTACAAAATGCTGTCATGGGATGAGTTCGATCAGGAGGAGAGCCCTGCTCCCGCCTTGAAACCGGCAGAAACGAATCCTGCTCAAGCCGGTGGTTCCCAACCACAGGCTGCGGCTGCCGAAGAAGAAACAGTTAGGGCTGAAGCCAGTCTTGCCGGAAGTACCGCGCAACAGGCTGCTAACTACAAAGCAACTCTGGATTCGATGAGTGAGAAAAATAACTCTTCGGCTCTGGAAAAGGCCATTAGCGGCCTGAACTCACTGGATGTCAGTGAAGGCATCGAAGAACTGGAGGGTACGGCTAATCGCGTAGCAGTAGATGACAAGCGCATGATTAACTGTCGTGCCGACCTTAACCAGTTAGTTCCTTTTAAATATGACTGGGCCTGGCAGAAGTATCTTGATGGTTGTGCCAACCACTGGATGCCGCAAGAAATTAATATGACTGCGGATATTGGTTTGTGGAAAAACCCGGCCGGACTAACAGATGACGAACGTCTGATCGTGAAAAGAAACCTCGGCTTCTTCTCTACAGCGGACTCTCTGGTTGCCAACAATCTGGTACTGGCGGTGTATCGTCTGATAACCAACCCGGAATGTCGGCAGTATATTTTGCGACAGGCATTCGAAGAGGCGATTCACACTCACGCCTATCAATATTGCATCGAATCCCTGTCTATGGACGAGGGAGAGATTTTCAATATGTATCACGAGGTTCCATCGGTAGCCAAGAAAGCTTCCTGGGGCCTGAAGTACACCAAGGAATTGAGCGATCCGAATTTCAACACCGGCACACTGGAAACCGATCAAGCACTACTTAAAAACCTGATTGCTTTTTACTGCTGTCTGGAAGGAATCTTCTTTTACTGCGGTTTTACCCAGATATTATCCATGGGCCGTCGTAACAAAATGACAGGCACCTCCGAGCAGTTCCAATACATCTTGCGTGATGAATCTATGCACTTGAACTTCGGCATCGACATGATCAATCAGATCAAACTGGAAAATCCGCAACTGTGGACTGACCAGATGAAAGAACAGGCAACACAAATGATTCTTCAGGCCACTCAACTGGAAATCGAATATGCCAGAGACACTATGCCTCGCGGCGTGTTGGGCATGAATGCCTCGATGATGGAAGAATATCTGCAGTTTATTGCCAACCGCCGACTAGTACAGATCGGTCTGGCAGAGCAATTTCAAGGAGTCGAAAATCCCTTCCCATGGATGTCGGAAATCATGGATCTACGTAAGGAAAAGAATTTCTTCGAAACCCGTGTAATTGAGTATCAGACTGGTGGAGCTCTGACTTGGGACTAAAACCAAGCAAGAATCTAACTAAAGTCTAATAAGAAACCGACAGCAGAAAACCATCGACATTAATGGAGCTTATTAATGAGTAACGGGAAATATGATAAGGACGAGCCGGAGCGCACTCTGGTGACTCTCGATCAGTTAAGCCAGACTATCGAAGTAATGACTTCGGTTGTCAATCGACTGCGTCGTCATCTCAATGAGCAAATTAAGGCCCAGATAGATGCTCAAGAAGCATTGGAGTCGGTTGCTAAAAACCCAAAAGGCAAACAGAATGAGAGCAAATCCTCCAAGGATAAACGGGAAAGCTTTGTAATTGAAATCAGCCAGGAAGAAGTGGACAGTCACGGAAGTAACGGCAAGACTCTTCACTAAACCATTCCTTAACTCACAAGCCGTGCCATCATGTCTTGATGGTTTAGCCCCGCGCTCATGACCTCAAACATTGGTGCCATAGTTCTCGCCGCCGGATACAGCCGGAGATTCCGCGGTATTAAGCTGGATGCCCGATTGAATAACGGTAAAACAGTTTTTCAGCAAACTCTGCAACGACTTAGTAAGAACATTCAACCAGTAATAATAGTTAGCCGTCCGGATGTAGCCCCTCTTCTAAGCCCTCACCTCACTCCTTCCAGTAAACTGGAGATATTCGACGACGCCGACCAGGGTATGGGCGCTTCATTGGCTTTCGCTGCCAAACAAATTACAGATTGGGATGGGTGCCTGGTGTGTTTGGCGGACATGCCATTTATCAGCAGCGACAGCTATCTGGCTATCGCCCGACAGATTAAACCCGGATTTATCCTTACTCCCCGGCATTCCGGAAAAAGCGGCAATCCTGTCGCATTTTCCGCCGAATATTTTCAGGAACTAAGAGAACTGCAAGGGGATTCTGGAGGTAAGAGTGTTCTGCGCAAGCATCAGGATAGTATTATTGAACTGGAATTGGATGATGGGGGTATACTCCTCGATATAGACACCGAGGAACAGCTGCAACAATATCAGGCCGACAAATACTGATTGTTGCAAGCCAATTCGAAATAGCCATACAATCCAGACAATATTACGATCTCAGCCCACCAGACAGGACATGCCCGGGACCCCAGATGAAGAAAATAAAAAATGAAGCAGAATTGCTAAAGGAAGCACTCAGAGTTGGTGGTCGTTACTTTGAAGCCAGAGGCGCAGGGGAATTCGAGGTTACCGATCATATAGATTCTAAAGTGCGCGCCATCTATTTATTGTTGGTAAAGGACAATTTAATTCAACCGCTTGCCAGCTCTGATGAAAATATACAAGGCATGCGGCATAAGCTGGCCATCTGGATATCCAAAAATCTTCCAGATGATCACCACTTGTTACAGTAAATATTTAGACTATGGCCTTCTCATTATCCCTGCGGCGACAGAAAACACTTCCCCATGCGCTGATGCTGCTGCTGCTGACGCTCAGTTGCAGTCAGGTTTTCGCTGATCTCCCTTCTGCTCTCCAAGCCATGGAAGACCCCAAAAACCCTCTTCTGTTAATCAATACCTCAAGGGGTGAGATCTTCGTCGAAATGTTTCCCCAGGAAGCACCGGATAATGTGGCAAATATAGTCGCACTGGCTCAAGGGGCGCTTGAATTACAGGACGGCAACAGCGGGAATATGTTCGCCTTTCCTTATTTTAACGGCATGAGATTCCACCGGGTCGTTTCCGGAAGTATTTTGCAGGCCGGTAGCCCTGCCCTGCACCCACGACGGGCGGTTCCTCCCCTGCAGGATGATGAAATTAACGCAGACTTTCTCGGGCTCGACAGCGAACTGGTAATCCTCCCTGGTGGTGCTATTAATCCTTTGTTGAACATTTCGGACAAAGCAGGATTCGACGATAGAATTCTGCGACCACTATACGATCGAATGGGTATCGACAACGAACAGGATCTGGGAAACAGACAGCAACAGGTCGAATCCTCATTGCTTAGTCTTACGGTGAAGCGCGCCTATGAAAATATGGGTTACCAATACAATTCCAGCCTTCCGGGCAGAAGCATAAGCCAGGGAGTAATGGCGCTGGCAAATTCCGGCCCCGATACTAACGGCTCTGAATTTTTTATCAGCCTGACAGATGCTGAATGGTTAAACGGTCAGCATACGGTCGTGGGAAAGGTCGTGGATGGATTGGATGTTGCTCTCACTATAGGCGAAACGGAAATTGATCCAGATCGATATGACAGCCTCAGCACACTGATATATTCAGTCAGGCTAGCCAACTAGCTGATTATTATTTTCTTAATATAAGATCCTAGTCATTCGCTAGACCACGGTTATTGGCTAGAAACTAGCTGTTAGCTGGACAACAGTAACATGGTTATTCTGTAAAGAAAGGAGGGATGAAATGACAAGAAAAGCAAAATCCGATCCTGCACAAGGTACTTATGCTCTCTGCATTAGTACCGGTTTTATTCTGGGCGTCGGGCTAGGGCCGATGCTGGGCAGTGTACTGGTATCAATAGTAGTGGGCATAGTTCTGGGAGGTGCCGCCGGCTACTTCTTTACCCATCTCAAGGAAAGGAAAAACAAGCACTAGCTTTCAGTCTATTTCCTGCTGGAATATTTCCCGTTTATAGGGCGGCATAGATTCCAGTATAGCCTTACCATAACGCTTGCTGACTATACGCTCATCAAACAGGGTTATCTTGCCGCTGTCTTTTTCGTTCCGAAGTAATCTGCCGCTGGCTTGCACCAATTTAAAGGCAGCATCGGGAACTGCCAGAGTCATAAAAGGATTCATTCCCTGCTGCTCGATCCATTCAGACAGAGTCATTTCTATAGGGTCATTGGGCACGGCAAAGGGGATTTTTGCTATAAGAACGTGGGTACAGTACTTACCGGGCAGGTCCACGCCTTCGGCAAAGCTAGCCAGACCGAAAATAATACTCCCCTCACCTTTATCGATTCTCTGTCGATGATACGTCAGAAGTTGAGCCTTCTGATAATCATCCTGACACAAAACCAATTCATACCAATCATTAGGCAGCCTTTGCAGCACATCCTGCATCTGCCTGCGGCTGGAAAACAGCATCAGGGCAGCGCTATTTTTATCAACCAATTCCGGTATTGCTTTGACGATGAGGTCGGTGTGCCTTTCCGCATCTGAAGGCTCGCAGTTCATTTTTGGCACTATAAGACTTGCCGCCGAGCCGAAATTGAAAGGGCTGGCGATACTGAGATAGTTAGTATGCTCCGGCAAGCCAGCTCTCATCTTCAACATATCGAATTGACCAAGAGCTGACAGGGTCGCCGAGGTAAGCACAGCGCCGGCACAGCTCTGCCACAGTCTTTCTTGAAGGTTTTCGGCCGCAAGCACAGGACTGGACGAGAGACTTATATCTGAGTAATTTTCATTTTCAGTCTTGCTCAACCAGCGAGCTGAGGGCGCTTTCTCTTGTGGATCGCTAATGGCAAAACTTAGCCACAAGGCTTGCGCTGCGGCAGCTCGATTCACTTGAACCCCGATCAAGGGAAACCATTGCTCCGCCAGTTGCCGACGGGAAACGTCACCGTCATCTTCCATATCATCTTTTAGGTCGTCGCTTACGTTTTGCAGCGTAACCCGGATTCGTGAGAACTGGTTGGCCAGATCCTCAGCCAGAGTCTGAATTTCCTCAGGGACCACACCCATCTTGAATGCATGTTGAATTCGATTTTCATAGCTGTCACGGGATTCCAGAGACTCAAGAATTTCCTCCAGCAGAATCCAGCTATGGTCCAATTGCTCTTTCGCCATAACACACTGTGCAGCAAGAGACTTCTGCTGAGTCTCATCGAGAAACTCGTCCTTCTGAAGACGCAGCGAAATGACTTCCAGACGATCAAGCCAGGTAACACTCGCCTTTATGCGACTGAAGGCAGAAAAATGATTATTACTTTTAGATGGGAGATGGTGTGCTTCATCGAATATATAAATACTTTTTTCTGGGTCTGGCAGGATGACACCACCCCCCAAAGCCAAATCTGACAGCACCAGATCATGATTGCTAACGATACAGTCCGCTTTATCGAGAGAGTCTCTTGCCTGATAGAAACAGCAATTTCTGAAGTGACTACATTTCGGCCCCATGCACTGGCCATTGTCTACAGTAACCGGCTTCCAGTTCTGATCAGAGATCGGATCCTTCCAATCGTCCCTGTCGCCTTTCCAGTTGCCCGTACTTAGTTCATCCAGCATGCTTTTATACAGTTTCTGATCTCCTGTGGATGGATCATCCAGCTCCTCACCGTACAAATCCATCATAGCCTGCATACTGTCGCTGCCCCGTAACAGCATATCCAGCTTGGACAAGCACAAATAACGCCCCCTGCCTTTGGCCAGACTGAAACTGAAAGATAGATCGGAGCCTTCAAGTATTTCAGGAAGGTCCTTATAGACGACCTGCTCCTGTAGGGCCACGGTCGCGGTGGCAATTACAACTTTCAAATCAAGAGCCTGGGCCAATGGCAGGACCGCCAGTACATAAGCCATGGTCTTACCGGTACCTGTGCCCGCCTCGCAGACACAGATTGGTGGCTCCTCATTCGTTTCAGTAGAAAGCACAGACAGTGTTTTGGCGATCTCAGCGATCATTAGCCTCTGGCCATACCGGGGAATTAATTCCCGGGAATCAAGCAATTGTCTATAGGCAGACTGGATACTGCTCTTTACGTCATCTGCTAGCATGTTAAGCGTTTGCTCATTTCCCTGGAATTCAACTAAGTCGAGCACGATGCTCAGGAGCGAAGGCCAAGTATAGCATTGGATTTGATGAAACCCCTGATTTTGACGCATACACTATTGATTGAATAGTTAGTACTGGAATAGAGCCTGAAGAATAAAATTTGTCTGATTAGATAGCAGTTCTGTTAAACTACTTTCAATAGTAATATGGCATTAAAAGCCGACTAACACATTGGGTGGAAAACCCTCTAAATAGCAAGACTTATGACTTCCAGTAAAGCCAAATCAGACGAATCAATAGCTGTCAGCGAAAGCCTGGCAGATGCCGCTAGCGAGAGCTCTGTAGAGACCGCAAGCGCAGAAGTTATAGCGAGCCGCAAGAAGAAGACCTCGAGGAAACCTGCAAAGAAACCTGTAAAAAAATCTGAAGACGCATCCAAGAAAAAATCAAAAGAGACGTCTGCGGAGAAACCAAAGAAGAAATCGGCTGATACACTGAAGAAAGAACCAGAAGAGAATCAAGCGAGCGAGAAAAAAACAAGAAAAGGCTCCATAGAAGAAGCAATAGAGATCAAAAAGCAGCCCAAAAATACGGCCGCCAAAGATCCAGACGCAAAAAAAGTAAACAAAAAAGAAAACGCCAAAAACAAAGACAGTAAGAAGGCTGAAAAGAAAGCCACCGTCAAAAAAACTGAAACCAAGGGAAACAGCAGAAAAGCGGAATCAAAAAATGATAGCAAGCCCCCTGTTCATCCTGCAGACACTATTGAGAAGCTTAAAAAACAAGTAGCTCACCTCAATGTAAAAAGCACGCAGAGAATCGATTCATTTTATAAAGAATTGAACAAGCTCAGCGCCATGGTGGAAAAGACCGAGAAGTCCTTGCTGAATGAACTTGAAAACCTGTCTTCTGACATTTTGGAAAAGATAGCCAAAAATTCCGAATACCAAACAGAATTACAGAAAAAAACTGAAGAAATAGTTAAAAAACTTGAAGCTTCGCTGGAAGCTGGCAAATCAGAAGAAGCACTCACTCACTGGGATACTATTCAGGGAAATATTAGTAATACTTCTGGAAAAGTCAGAAATGCCCTTCAAACCCGAATTGGCGAATATAAAGTCAAGCTCGATGAGCTGAAGAGTTGGAAGACTTTTGCATCTTCAGAAAAAAAGAAAGAGCTAATATCTCAAATGAAACATCTTGTAGATTCCAAGATGCATGCCTCTGACCGCTCGAAACATATAAACAAAATGCATGCAGAGTGGAAAAATCTCGGGCACTCCAATCAGAACGAGTCACTCTGGAAGGAATTCAAGAAACTGTCTGATAAAGCCTATGAGCCATGCAAGGCATTCTTCAAGAAGCGCAAAGAATCAATGAGCACCAACCTTAAAAATCGCAGAATCATTTGTGATGCGCTGGAAACCAAGCTTGAAGAGATTGAAGGTGCTGAGTCTGAACCAAGCGCTTCAGAAACAGGTAAACTAATACATTCTTATGAAACGGATTGGAAAAAGCATGCGCCTGTAGAGCAATCCAAGATAAAAAACATTCAGAAACGATTCTATTCAGGGATCAATAAGCTGCGAAAAACACGAAGAAAGCAGCAGCAAGCTAACGCAGCATTGAAAAAACAGTGCATTATTGACGCCCAGACTCTTTCCGAACTTGAGGACAATGGAAAAGCAATGTCCGAAGCGAAAAAACTGCAAAGCGAGTGGAAAAAGATTGGCTCTACTTCTTACCGCGAAGATGAAAAATACTGGAAAGAATTCAGAGCGGCCTGCGACAAAATATTCAGTAAAAGAACGCAGGAATCTGCCGATCGTGATGCCCAGTTTCAGAATATGGAAAATGCTCTCAATGAGATTCTTGCCGTGATGGAAAACCTTTTAGGAAAAGCCGAAGAGGAGTTCAGAAGTTCCCGAAACGATTTTCAGGAACTTACACACAAATTCTCTATCACTGTAGATGCACAGTTCAAAAAGCGCAGAAAACGACTAATAGATAATTTCAATGCGCTAAAAAGGAAGATCGAAGTACGATACTCCGCCCTTCCCGACAAGAAACAACAAGAGCTCAAGGGTGCCATAGATGAAAGAGTCGCATTTCTCCAGGCTGCCGAGGACAAGCTTCTAGCTTGCAAGTCAGAAGATAAGTTCAAACAAGCACATGAAGCTCTGCAACAAGACAAGTGGAGCGGGCTCGCCGTGCCTTCAAAAGCTGAGCATGCCAAGACACTTGAAGACAGATTTGAAAAGCTAGTTAATGCGAAATCGCTCAAAGCTTTTGCCACACTGGCTAAAGATAACGAAAACCAACAGAGAAACGTCTGTATTTCATCTGAATTGAGCGCAGAAATTGATAGTCCGGAAAAAGATCAAGCTTTGCGAATGCAGCTTCAGCTTCAATTACTGCAGAAAGGATTTGGACATTCCAACCATGCCTCAAAGCAAGATCGCAAAGAGTTATTCGAAATGGAAATGAGAATGCTTTGTCTTGGACCTATAAAGGAAGCAGCCAGAATAGAACTCCAGCAACGAATGGAGGCCGCTTTTAACAAGTTAAGGCAGAAAAGCCACTGACCAAGCTCTCTTTCATTAAGCCGAGAGACTTAATACCGGATTAGCATAGTTATAGAGGAAGTGTTTGTGATACTCGGCAGGAACTTCATTTAGCCTATCCATAAAAGTAACGCTCGCCTGGCTATTGATATCAATACTTACAGCATCGATAGCTTTCCCGGCCAGTTCCCGCTGACTCTCCTCCAGCAGACCTTTCTCCAACATTAATTTTAGTGCAAGATAATTAACATCTCTAAGCTTGTAGTTCTGCAAAACCTGTCGGTCTATTTCACTTGCAATCAGTTCTGGTTCGTCACTGTCCAATTCCAGTTCGCTTCCAAACGCGACATGAACATCACCCTTGAAGCCAATCATTCCCCTGGCAATGCTTTCAATATCGCTTTTTTCAGTTTTAACAAAATTGCCTGTGGTCTCTACTGAATATAACTCTTCAGCCTTCATTAGATCGCAAGCATCATATTCATAGGATATGGATACCGGCACAATATGCAATTTTCCAAGAGTCTCTGGCAATGGAGATTTTCTCTGACTCATCGCCAGCATTTTCAAAAGCGCGGGGTCAGTCTTGTCTATACCATTCTTGGCGCGCCCCTCTCTCTGTGCGATCCATACGTTGTGATTATCTTCGATACAATGATGAATATATTCGGACAGCAAAGTCAGGGACTGAAGAAGCTCTCTTCCTCTAAGCGATCTCATTACTATGAAGCTTTTGTTCAACCGCATCAGATCAGTTACGAATGGTTTTTTCAGTAAATTATCGCCGATAGCAATACGCAATGTTTCATGACCGGCGTGATACAACATATAGTTTACGAAGGCAGGGTCCATTGCAATATCGCGATGATTGCTGATAAACAAATAGCTTCGCCCTTCTTTTAAGTTTTCCATTCCGGAATGGGTAAGGCTGGTTGTTGTATCTTCAATCATCTTGTCCATGTAGCCGGCTATTACATCTTGCATAGACGCTACGTCATGGACATCAGTTAACTGACTCTGCAGCTTTTTGCGAGCCAGCGCTTTGGTGAAGAATGGAACCAGGCTGCTTAATTTGGGGGAATAAAAACTGGCAATACTGTAAAGAAATTCCTGATCTGTGATCAGTTGGTCAAGCACCGCACGAATTTCATCGTCATTGTAGGGTCTGATGTCTTTAAAGCGGTCCATTTTTGCCTTCAGCCGGATAGAAAGTGACGGGGTTAATAGCAATTAATACAACAAGTTATGTCAGGTGCGCAGATTGCTCATTGAGCAAATCAGAGGCAGAGGGATTTTAGCGCCTTTCCCCTATCATGTGTAGCTCTTGTCTACCACAATTCATAACCGTAAACGCATATCTATCATTAGCTTGCCGACAGTGATTCGCCTAGCTCATTTACATAATTTTCGAGGTCATCAAGCACGGTCGTAGCAGTTTTACCCTTGCTATCTTCTGCTGCCCTTGCCTTTGCTTCAACTAACGATTTTCCGAAACTCTGACGGGCATCGGAGTCAACAAGCCTTTCTATTCTAAACTGCTGCCACCTGCTCAATTCTTCTTCAGACAAGTACTCATTAAAATTACGCGCCCTGTATCTGAAATACATTTCATGTAGACGCCTGTCCCGAAAAGGCAAATCAATTCTTGATAGGTCTTCCGGTTTGACGGTTCTAACCATGGACATAAGATCCTTATCATGGTCCGAGAAAAATCCGCCACTATAAATCATAAAATCCGGATCGCTTTCTTCGACCGATGGCTCTTCGGAAAACACCTGAAGTATTTTTTGTGTAAGCGCATAGTCTTGATCTATAAGTTGCCAATGCTGTCGGCAAATATCCAGATCGATTGCGTAGTCAGCCGCTCGCTCATTGTCGAGAACCGATATCGGACTAATCAGCGGGCACTTGTTTATGGCAATAGACGACAAGGCTATTCGTCGCTCACCTTCGCCAAGCTTCTCTCTGGGCGTGAAAATTCGCCGCCGAATTTCCTCCACTGGCAAGTCTTTCCATTCGGCAGGGTTGTTTCGAAGATCATACACAATCACACCATTGTTATTGAGTGGATGCTGACCAATTGGCATTACTAGTGCGAGCCGGCCCCGGTCGGCTGAATACATAGTGGAAACATGGAGCACCGGTGAGCGACTGCGCATGTCTAATTGCTTTTGCACTTCCCTCTTGGATCTTAGCCCATAAGCATATTGGTATAACTTTGGCTGGTGTTGCTTGATCAACTTCGCCATCTCTATAGTGGCGATTACATCGGCGAGTGCATCATGAGCATCTTCATGCTCGATACCGTTGGCAACACTTAGTTGATCAAGCTTGAAACTGATATTACCAAATTCATTTCTCGGCCAATTTATACCCTCAGGCCTCACTGCCGCACAAAGCCTCATGGTATCGATTATGTCCCAGCGGCTATTACCATTCTTCCACTCTCGCTCATAGGGGTCGTAGAAATTCCGGTAAAGCAATTGTCTGGTCACCTCGTCATCGAACTGGATGCTATTGTAGCCGGCCACACAGGTACAGGGAGCTGAAAACTCCCTCTCAATTCTTCTGATGAATTCTGCCTCAGACACACCCTCCTGCTGGGCTTTTTGGGGAGAGATACCGGTAATCAAACAGGCCATCGGATTCGGCAAAAAGTCATTGGCGGGCTTGCAATACATCATCAGAGGCTCACCGATGATGTTCAAGTCTTCATCCGTCCTGATGCCGGCAAACTGGGACGCCCGGTCCCTGCGAGGATTGACGCCAAAGGTTTCAAAGTCATACCAATAAATCGAATTTTGCGACAACTCTCCCTCCTCCTATTATCGATGATTTACACAGCTAAGCCCCACACAGGACAATACCTGCAAATATAGGAAATCTCCATCAACTGGCAGACAATGGTATGTTCAGCCCATGTCAGCGGGAAAAATCAGCCTTCGCCCTCCTAATACCGCCCTCTTTGTAGTAACATCTGTCGAGCCTGTCCGAACAAAAATCAATAGAATCAGAGGACTTAGAGACACACGATGGACTTTCGCGGCGCCCATATCATAAGCGTAAAACAATTTGAAAGAGATGATGTTGAAGAAGTTTTCCGCGTAGCTGATTTCATGGAGCCTTATTCCCAAAGGAAGAAGGTGACCAACGCTCTGAATGGCGCCATTCTCGGCAATATGTTTTTCGAGCCTAGCACCAGAACCCGCATGAGTTTCGGTTGCGCTTTTAATCTACTCGGGGGCGATGTACGGGAAACAACTGATGTTAAATCCTCCTCTATCTCCAAAGGCGAATCACTTTACGACACGGCGCGGGTAATTAGCGGCTATAGCGACGTCATCGTCATGCGCCATCCCCAGATCGGTTCGGTAAGTGAATTTTCCAAGGCCAGCCGGGTACCCGTAATTAACGGCGGCGATGGCCCCAACGAACACCCTTCACAGGCCCTGCTCGACCTGTACACAATAAAGAAAGAGTTGCAGTCCAATCAACGCCAGATAGATGGCATGCACATCGCCATGGTTGGTGACTTGAAACACGGACGAACCGTCCACTCGCTCTCCCAGCTATTACTTCTATATAAAGACATTAGCTTCACACTTATTTCCCCCAAAGAACTGCGCATGCCGGAAGAGATTGTGTCCGAACTCAAGAATGCGGGCCACAAAGTTATTGAAACCGAGGATATGGAAACAGGGCTGACGGACAATGACACTGTTTATCTTACAAGAATTCAGGAAGAACGGTTTACCAATAAGCTGGAAGCCGATATATATCGCGGTCGGTTTAGATTAAATCAAGCCATCTATACACGCAATTGTCAGCCCAACACCGTAATCATGCACCCTCTTCCCCGGGATTCTCGCGAAGATGCCAATGAATTGGATAACGACCTGAATCAGCATCCCAGCTTGGCAATTTTCAGACAGACAGACAATGGTGTATTGGTAAGAATGGCTCTATTCGCATTGATATTAGATGTTGCAGACAAGGTCAAGGACACATCCAAACAGGTAGACTGGTATACCGAAGGCAGATTCCAGGACTAATTTTAGTATGACAACTGTCACCTGACCCAGATGACATTGAATAATACAGGACAGAAAAATGGGATCTAAATATTTACTAAAAATAATGATCGAAAGAGAGGGCTCGGATTTGTTTTTAACAACCGGTGCGCCACCCAGCATGAAAGCTTTCGACGCCGCTCTTTATGATATCTATAAAAGTGGAAAAATCTCTTATGAGGAAGCCCTCAAGAACGCTGGCTCGAAGAACAACCTCCGACTACGCATCCAGCTTTCTGAAGGTAAGGATGCCGATGAAGTCGAACTGGATGAAGACGATGATTCAGGCGGCCTGTCTTTGGTAAGTCAGGAAGACGATAGCAGCAAAATGTTTTAGGCCCTGAACTTCATGATTAAGCAAAATGAATATATGGCAATGGATGCCATCGACCTGGGGACAGGTTTAAAGAATAAAGACTTTAGCTGTGTCGAGATAACCCGAAGCGCCATTGAGCGCGCCGTGGAAGTTAATCCCCGGCTTCATGCAATTGTTTTTGAAAACTATGACAATGCACTCAAGCGTGCGGAAGAGTTCGACAAAAACTCTCCCCTTCTTAATCAAAGTGTAGTTGCAGGCGTCCCCTTTCTGATAAAAGATTTAAGTCCGGTAAAAGGTTTGCCCTGTCAGTACGGTAGCAAAATTTTTGAAAACCAGATTGCCGGAGAAAACGCCAATATCGTGAATCGCTACTTGGACGCCGGGTTAAATATATTCGGCAAGAGTAGCACCCCCGAGTTTGGCGTAACCCTCACCACCGAACCGGTCGCTTACGAAACTTGCCGCAACCCTTGGAATGTAGACTATTCAACCGGAGGTTCAAGCGGTGGCGCGGCCGCTGCAGTTGCAGCAGGTATATCACCGGTGGCAAATGCAACCGATGGTGGAGGATCCATACGTATACCCGCCTCCTGTTGCGGACTGTTTGGCCTTAAACCCAGTCGCGGGTTAACCAGCATCGAAAACGAATTGTCTTCATGCTGGAGCGGCCTTAGCATCGGCCATGTTGTCAGCCAAACCGTTCGGGACAGCGCTGCTTTCCTCGATATAATTCGGCTGAACAAACCAAACCTGTTCCCTCTTCCTTCTACTACCGATTCCTTTACAAAAGACCTGCAAGTGAATCCAGAAAAACTAAAGATTGGTGTTCAATTGGAACACCCTACGGGCGAAACAATCGACAAGGAATGCCTGGATGCTGTTAATAAGACCCTGGATATCTGCAAATCATTAGGCCATGAAATTGAAATCGCCGGCTTTCCGGTAGATTACCGTGCGGCAACGTCTTCAGCGTCGAGGATCATCAACACCCATACCTATCAATCTGTGGCATCCCGTTTGGCTGAGCTTGGACTGGAAATTGACGACAGCCCGCTTGAGGCATCCACTAAAATTATGGCCAAGTCCGGCAGAAAAACCGACGCCACTACCTATCTAGCAGCCCGGGACCATCTCAAATCCTGTGAGCTCACCCTGGCCAACTTTTATGAAGAATACGATGTAGTCATCTCTCCCGTGCTAAGCAAAACGCCCGCCCCTCTTGGATGGCTCGATATGAACAATGCCGACATGAGAGAGTATTCCCAGAGGTTCGGACAATATAGCGGCTTTGTCGCTATCTACAATGCCAGCGGTCAGCCGAGCATGTCCATGCCACTGCATATCAGTGCAGACAGGTTGCCGGTCGGTGTACTTTTCACTGCCAGCTGGGGCGATGATGAACTATTACTGCGCTTGGCAAGACAGATAGAGGAACACTCTCCCTGGCCTAAAAACGCTAAGTATTCACCTAAAATCCCCTAATAGAGAAGGCAAGTCAGATTTTGCTGCGTCGAATGCCCATGCTAAAGGTCTGCTGACCTGTATCTTGAGCGTAATTCTTCGTAGAATGACAGGAGTATCAGGGGGATAAGCAGCATCTAACAACAACTCTGGAACCGTTCGCGGAGAATTATTATGACATCACGATTTTCGAACCTGGCTGGCGCCTTTACACTCATGGCAGTCGCCGGCTCAGCCTGTGGGCAAGTAGTAGAAGCACCTAGGACTGAATGGGGCGCACCCGATCTACAAGGTAACTGGCAGCTTAAAACTGTAATGCCATTTGAGCGACCACAAGAACTGGGCACCAAGCAGGCTTACACTGAAGAAGAAGCCATGATGCTGGAAAGTCGTGCCCAGCAGGCCGTTGAAGAAGACAATGAACCACTGGACCCAAATAGGCCTGCGCCAGATCTGGCAGCCCTACCTCCGGTAGGTAATTATGATCTATTCTGGACCGACCGCGGCATGTTTCTGCCTACCATAGACGGAGAATTCCGAACCTCTGCGATTATCGATCCGCCTAACGGCAGAATTCCCGAGCGGGTAGCCGGCTTTCAGGATCGCATGAGAGCTATTCGCGCATCAAGACCCGACCGCAATGACGGCCCCGAAGGTCGCGGACTGGGTGAACGCTGTCTTATAGCTTTTGGAAATAGTTCAGGACCTGTTATGTCACCTGTGATGTATAACAGTCATATGCAAATCGTACAGTCTCCGGGTTATGTGACCATCGTTGTGGAAATGGTACACGATGCCAGAATTATCAAGATTAGCGATGAGCGCAGCCCTGCCTCTGAAACTCATCAAAAGTGGATGGGAGATTCCATCGGCCGCTGGGAAGGAGATACCCTGATTGTAGAAACAAAGAATTACAATCCTTGGATTACCTATCGCGGAGCACCGACAGAAAACCTCACAGTAATCGAAACTTTCCGTCGCGAAGGGGATAACAAAATTGTTTATGGTTTCACAGTTGATGACCCTAGCGTTTACACCGCGCAGTGGACTGGCGAATATCCACTGTCCAAAATGGACGAGCCAGTTTATGAATATGCCTGCCATGAAGGCAATTACGGCATAATCGGAATTCTGGCGGGAGCAAGACGTCTCGAAGCCATGGAAGCGCGAGGCGAAGAGCGCATAGTCGATCAGTAACCTTTCTTTTTTCTAGATTGATAGGTTGCGAGCCTGGCCCAGGTCGAGCCAAATGAAAACAGGAATAAAACTGAGAATAAAAAAGGCGGCAATGGCTGCCTTTTTTGTGGCTGCTATATTTAGCCGTGGTGACGCACGGCTGTCACTTCAGCCATGACGGAAATGGCAATTTCTGCTGGAGTCTTGCTACTTATCTGCAAACCAATGGGTGCGTGAAGTCGAGCTATTTCGCTTTCGGAAAGTCCCAACTCGGGTAACCGCTCCCTCCTCGCTGCCGATGTTCTTTCTGAACCCATTGCACCAATGTAAAACGCTTCTGTCTTTAACGCTTCCATAAGCGCCATATCATCTACTCTGGGATCATGGGCTAGCGCGATGATGCCACTGTAAGGATTATTATAAGATTCCCTGACCACATCATCGGGAAGCCGGGAAATAGTTTCAACGCCTTCCACATGCCAGTTATCAAGATAATTTGGTCGCGGATCACACAGAACCACATCGTACTCAAGCGCCAAGGCCATCTCTGCAACATATCGGGCCACATCCCCTGCTCCAAGTAATAATAAGCGGTACATGGGGCTAAGGCTGTGGGTCACCTGGGATGCGTCAAAGACAACTGCTTCATCACTACTAGACTCATTCGCCGTAATCTCGCCATTGGTAAGATCTACAATCCGACTGACTGACTTGTGCTGCTCCAGATCCAGCTTTAATCTCGAAAACACATCAATGTTTAATTTGCTTGCATCGATATGTTCCAGCAATACATGTAACTGTCCGCCGCATGGAAGCTTAAGTCGCGCCTGCTCTTCCGCGGTAACTCCATATTTTACGACAAAGGGTTTTTGCTCTTCATCAAACCGGGACTTGAGGCCGCCATCTCGCAATTGCTCGAGAAAGTCTTCTTCTATGCAGCCGCCGGATATAGAGCCAACCAACTCGCCCTCCAGGGTGCAGGCCATCATCGCACCCACCGGCCGCGGTGAGGAACCCCAGGTTTTAAGGATAGTACATAACCAGACCGGCTTCTGATCATTCAACCAGTCGGAAACGTGACTGATAATGTGTTGCTGACTGCTTAACATGTAATAGCTACATCCTTGAATACACTGAGGTTCATACTCCCAAGCCTTAGACCTGCTTCAGTTTCCAGCGGCCCGTACGGAAGACGAGGAAGCCTACTATACCTATCAGGACCTCCGCAACAAACACTGACCAGAACACGCCGGACGGCCCGAAGCCCAAACCTAGTGCCAAACCATAAGCGAGAGGTATCTGCACTACCCAATAGCAGAAAACATTCATCCAGGTAGGAGTCATAGTGTCTCCTGCCCCATTGAATGACTGAATTAGCACCATACCTGCTCCCCACAATACATAAGAGAAAGCGAAAATCCTTAAACACTGTACCCCGTATTCAAGCACCACCGGATCATCGACAAAAAACAGAATTATGGGTTCTGTAAAAAACAAAATGAGCAGCGAGGCTGTTCCCATATATATACAGTTGTACTTAACCACGTACCACACTGTTTGCCCTGCCCTGTCAGGCAGTTTCGCACCGAGGTTCTGCCCCACCAAGGTCGCCGCGGCATTACTCAAACCCCATGCAGGCAAGATGCTAAACATTACAACCCTGACTGCGATGGTGTATCCAGCAACCGCATCACTGCCGAAGCTTGAAACGAGCTGAATCAAAAATACCCAACTAGCTGTAGCAACCAGAGACTGTGCAACTCCTCCAGCTGAAATTCGCACCAGGTGCATCATGATTTTCAGACGTAAGGTCATGTCTCTGAGATGCAGTCGAATTCTTCCTCCACCTCCACAGAGATAAAAAAGCCCGTAGACCACTCCTATTGCCCTACCGATGTTGGTAGCAACCGCTGCACCGGTTAGCCCCAATTCAGGGAAGGGGCCGTAGCCATAAATCAGACAAGGGTCGAGAACAATATTGATACAATTTGCTAGGGTAAGAGCACGCATAGCTAGACTCGCGTCTCCCGCTCCCCTGAAAATAGCGTTTGCCAGAAACAGGAATACGATTGTAAAACTCGCGCCGAACATTAATCTTGTATAAGTAGTGCCGGTTTCTACTAGTGATTCATCGGCACCCATAATTTGCAAAATTTCTGCTGCATAAATTATGCCCACTATGCCAACCACCATTGACACTATCAGGCCAAGAATAACGGACTGGGATGCAGCCTCTGCTGCAGCCTCAGGATCTTCCTCTCCAATTCTTCGGGCGATTAATGCTGTAGTACCCATGCTTAGGCCAATGGCCACCGCATAAAGCAGGGTTATCATGGCCTCGGTCAAGCCAACAGTAGCTACCGCCTCTGTACCCAAACCGGACACAAAGAAAATATCCACAATAGCGAATACCGATTCCATAGCCATTTCCAGAATCATGGGAATGGCCAGTAGAATTGTTACTCTGCCGATGGAGCCTTCGGTGTAGTTTATGTCGGAATCGCCAGCCATGGCTTGTTTGAATACGCTCCAAACATTTCCGCTTTTTTTGTTTTCCATTAACACACCATTACTTTTAATTTCTATAATCAGTTCTATTGATCTGAATGCACAGCTCGGGGCTTCAAACTAAACCGCTACGATACTTGGCCAATACTCAGACTATGACGGGAAAAGCCGGGGAGCGAGGGCAGGATTATTATAAAGCCGGTAAAGAAAATTTAGCCAGTTTGCCTGACTTTTTAGAGTGAATAATACTAACGGTCGACGATTTTTCGTTGATTCAATTGCCTGCTACGCTGCTGAATCCATGCATCACCCAAAACTCTCTCTGCCTGCTGGGCGGCTGCGCTCTGGTCAATCATTCTTCGAATCTGCCGAAGTTGACGGTTTCCGATATTGGAGTTGATCGTAATACCTGCCTCGAGCTCTTCCACAAGATAATCGGCGAGGCCATCGGGTAGCGCTGCCGAATCCAATCTTGAAGAGACGTTGGATGCCAAGCTGCCAACAGCGCCCAATGATTGTTGAGCGCGACTTACAGTGCGGACTGGATTTAGTGATCGGTATACTTCGTTGTTTTGCAGAGCAGAATAATCAAGTTGGGAAGTATCATTACATTCCATGCCATTTTCTTCTTCTAGAACAAGGTTGCAGTCTGCAAGCAAATAGTTCCTTTGCTGCCGCGGCCAGGACTCTTGAACGGCATTCTTTATGGTGACGATTGAGGGGACTAGCAGATTCAGCTGCCTTGCATTAGCGGTAGTGGTTTCCACCGGCTCTGATTCATCGATAACTGCTTTTGGAAGGTCGGGCAAACTAATTTCAGGGTCCAGCGCGATTTCATTTACTGGCTCCGCTACAGGCTGCGGCAATGGGTCTTCAGATACTTCTTCAAACTCAGACTCTGCAGGCAAATCAACCGTCGCTATTTGCTGCTGCTGTTCGGCTTCTGCAGGCACAGTATTTTGTTCAACTAGCAGTGGGTTTTCGGGAAGCAGATTGATCTGGACATATTCTGGCTTTTGCTCAATTGGGCTGGAAATTTTATTGCTCCATAACACAGCGATTAGCATCACATGGAAAAGGAGACTGAATACAACAGCGCGCAGCATACCGGGGCTGCTCGACTCCGAACTGTCTCCAGTCTGCTCTGCCTGCGGATCAATATAGTGCTGACCCAGCTTATGGGCTTGTTTCTGCTGCCAATGACTATCCATGGGTCTAAAATAGTTTTTTCCCCGTCGCCGCGCAATTATTCTTATAGCTATTTAGCTACGTCTTTCCTTCATATATTTGCGACAACTCATAGCCTGCAGAGTTCCCAGACTATAGCTAAAAACCAGCAATACGGAAGCTCTATAAATCCATCTGCGGTGCAATCGCGTTACTTTCTAGCGACAACAAGAATTTTTTAGTTTCCAGACCTCCCCCAAACCCGGTTAATTTTCCTGTACTTCCAATAACCCGATGACAGGGGATGATTACCGGAATGGGATTTACTCCATTAGCCGCCCCTACCGCCCTGGATGCTTTTGGCCGTTGAATATGGCTGGCCAATTGACCATAGCTCCAAGTTTCCCCATAGGGAATTTCAGTGAGGGCCTGCCAGACACTGCGTTGAAAATCGGTGCCTTTCGGCGCAAGCTTCAGCTCGAAGTTGTTCAACTCTCCGGCGAAATAAGCAGCCAACTGTTTCCTTGCTTCCAAGAACACATCGGCATTCTTCGACCAGTCAGAATCGTGGCGGCGCTGCATTTTCCCGGAAGGAAAACCCAGCAACTCAAGCTGCTCACCATTGCCAACCAACAACAGCTCTCCTATGGGAGTAGTTTCATAACAATAATAAGTAGTCATGACTTTTCCTTTATAACTTATCCTTCACAAAAGCTGTCAACGATGCACACTTATTCTTTTTCCTGACTGGCCTTGTAGTGACGCCAAAGCAGAATCACAACATAGGCTCGCCATGGCTGCCACTTCTTCGATAGTTCTCTTAACTTCGCGGGACTAAGGGTTTCACCCGGAGCCGCTGCCGCCCTGCGCAGTATCAAATCAGAATACGGAAATGCATCCGGGTCATTTAATGCCCGCATGGCAATATATAATGCAGTCCATTCACCGATTCCTTTTATCTCACATGTTTTCTTAACAAAGTCATCGCTGGCTACGGTGCAGTCAATAACCAGCTCATCCTTGTCGATCTGGCGGGCGACTTCCCCTATAGCCTCTATTCGATTTTGCACAATTCCCATGCCAGCAAGATCAGCATCGGACAGCTTCTTGCTGTCGGGAAAGATATGTGTGAGAGCTTCGCAATCCCTATCTGCATGAGCATAGGATCTCCCGTAACGTTGAGCTATTCTCGACACAAGCGTGGAAGCTGCCTTTACGGTTATTTGCTGCCCGAGAATGGCTCGCACTGCCACTTCAAAACCACTCCAGCAGCCCGGTACTCTAAGCCCGGAAAACTGCTTAAGCATTGGCCGTAGCAGTTTGTTTTTCGATAAAAAACTTTCTATATTGGCACTGTCCGCACGCAAATCGAAAATGGATTTGACCCTGTCTATTATGTGATACAAGTGCCGCGTGTCGGAGATGAATATATTCACCTTGAGTTGGTTTTTATCGGGAATAAACTTTGCTCTGAAATGTCCGTCAACATCCTCGATACTGATTGTGCGCATATAGCTATCAGCCGAAACAAATTCCACTCCCGGGATCGCACGGTAGGCGAGAAATTCCAGAATCGCTTTCCAGTCATAGGGAGGCCTGTAGGAGAGGAATATTTCTATGCCTTTTTGCTCACTATTTGCTCCGAGTTTTTCTTTCCCCCTGTCCTTCCCCTTGCCTGCCTTTTCCAGAAACTCTCTGGGGGGTCTTTGATAGGTTTTATCGAATACCGCGTTAAATCTACGAATGCTGCCAAACCCCGATGCGAAACAAATTTCGGCTAGTGGCATTTCCGTCTCATCGATCAGTTTTTTGGCAAAATGCAGTCGCCGGGTCTGGGCAACTTCAATCGGCGATGCCCCCAGATGATTCTGAAATAGTCTCCCTAATTGCCTTGAGCCCACATCCAGCTGCCCGGCTAACTCTTCCACCCCGGACTCATCCAGAAAGCCCTGCTCTATTAATTGTAATGCTCTGGAGACTTTCCAGGATGAACCACTCCAAGCAGGAGTACCCGGCGAGGACTCAGGCCTGCAGCGCAGACAGGGCCTAAAGCCAGCGGCGGCGGCAGAAGCAGCTGATTTGTATAACTGCACATTTTCCTTTTTGGGAATACGCACCGGGCAAACCGGTCGGCAATAGATACCGGTGGTGGTCACACCCACAAAAAAACGCCCGTCGAACCGGGGGTCTCGACTCTGACGTGCGTTTTCAAAAATATCTCTCTCCAGCTCCATGAGCTACCGTCTCTCTTACGTATGAGCTCATCATACTCCAATATCGGGTGCTTACTGGCCGTTTTCGGACCCTATCATCGAATTAGCTTTGGCTGAGTCTGGCTGAACAAGAATGTCCTGTTGCAGCGATTCACAGAGTCAATCTTTTCTACCCGATCACTGACCCGAAAGCCCCAGCCAGAAAGGGGAATGCGATGATTCGCACACTGGTGTATATTAGCCGCCACGTCACTGTTCATTGCCTTGTAAATATTCAATTCGAACAAACTCAAGCTCGACCCCAAGATTGAAATAAAGTTAAAGTAATTTCTCAAGTAATAGCTGGATTTTTAATGAAAAACAAAGACTTACGCAAGTATTCAAAGATTGTAGTTGATGGTATGGAACAGGCCCCCAGCAGAGCAATGCTCAGGGCAGTAGGCTTCGAAGATCAGGATTTCAAGAAGCCTCAAATTGGCATCGCCTCCACATGGAGTATGGTGACCCCCTGTAATATGCATATCGACAAGCTCGCTGAAGACGTAAACAAGGGAACTGATGCAGCCGGCGGCAAAGGAATAATCTATAACACCATTACCATTTCCGATGGCATTTCCATGGGTACGGAAGGCATGAAGTATTCTCTGGTGTCCCGCGAAGTAATCGCGGATTCCGTGGAAACAGTGTCTGGCTGTATGGGGCATGACGCCATTATCACAATCGGCGGCTGCGACAAGAATATGCCCGGCTTATTAATGGGAATGGCCAGACTAAACCGGCCTTCTATTTTCATCTACGGCGGCACAATTCAGCCAGGACCGAATCACACCAACATAGTTTCCGTATTTGAAGCCGTTGGCGGTCATGCCGCAGGAACAGTTTCAGATATCGAGCTAAAGCAGATTGAAGAGACTGCCATTCCTGGCCCAGGCTCCTGTGGAGGCATGTACACCGCTAACACCATGGCCTCGGCTATTGAAGCTCTGGGCATGAGTCTGCCCAATAGCTCGGCTCAGGACGCTATCTCACAGGAAAAAGTTGATGACTGCCTGAACGCCGGCGAAGTAATCATGCACCTGATTGAGCGCGACATTAAACCCTCCGACATCATGACCCGTTCAGCGTTCGAGAATGCCATCAAGGTCACCATAGCACTGGGGGGTTCCACTAACGCGGTGCTACACCTGTTGGCTATGGCTCACACCATGGACGTTGAGCTAGAGCTGGATGATTTCACTACTATCGGCAAGCAAACACCAATGCTCGCCGACCTCAAACCTAGTGGCAAATATCTGATGTCGGAACTCATTAAGATTGGCGGAATACAGCCGCTGATGAAGACTATGCTGGAAGCAGGCATGCTGGATGGTAACTGTCTGACAGTTACCGGCAAGACGCTTGCAGAAAACCTGGCCACAGTTGCGCCCTATCCAGAAGGCCAGGACATCATCAGACCATTGGATCAACCCATTAAGAAAGATAGCCATCTGGTTGTCCTTAAGGGCAATCTTGCCCCGACTGGCGCGGTGGCGAAAATCACCGGCAAGGAAGGGCTTTCATTTTCCGGTAATGCCCGAGTATTTGAGTCGGAAGAAGATTGCCTGAAAGGCATTCTCGACGGCACCGTGGTTAAAGATGATGTGCTGATTATCCGCTACGAAGGCCCAAAAGGTGCTCCGGGTATGCGCGAAATGTTAAGCCCGACCGCCGCTATTATGGGTAAGGGTTTGGGTGAAGATGTGGCGTTGATTACCGACGGCCGATTCTCCGGCGGAAGCCATGGCTTCGTAGTGGGACACGTGACACCCGAAGCAATCGAAGGCGGACCTATAGCCATCATAGAAACTGGTGACCGTATTTCTATCGATGCCGAGACCAATGAAGTGTCTGTAGATCTTGGCGACGATGAAATTGCAGCCCGCCTGAGCAATTGGAAAAAACCTGAGGCTCGTTATACCCGCGGCGTTCTCGCGAAGTATGCAGCAGCTGTTGCCTCCGCTTCGGAAGGCGCAGTCACCGATAAATACCTGTAGGCTCTCAGCCCCCAAATCACTAAAAACAATACTAAGAAATCATGCCAGACTTTTTTACCAATATAGGAACAATGCTATCCGGCAGTTTTCTGCAGGATGGCGCTATATGGGCATTGACAAGCATTCCCGGTTTTCCACCCATAATCCAGACCGTTCATATACTTGGTATAGCAGTAGTTATGGGGTCCGTAGTGATGCTGGACCTTCGAATACTGGGGCTTGCTGCCCACTCTCAAAAAATTCCAGAGATGACCAGACGGCTCATGCCTTGGCTATGGTGGGCTCTGGCATCCAACTTCGTGTCCGGCGCATTTTTCCTTTTTGGCAGGCCGAACCGCTACTTCAACAATCCGGTTTTTGGATGGAAAGTAAGTTTCCTTATTCCGGCTATCTTACTCACCCTGTTTTTTCATTTAATGAGCAGGTCCGAAGAAAATTACTGGCAACTAAGTCCCGGCAGAGTTTGGTCCGCCCGTGCTATTGCTCTTCTTTCTCTCGGCTTATGGATCATGGTAGCCATGGCGGGTCGCTGGATCGCCTATGTTGAATACATCTACTACCCCGCTTAGTTATGGAGCATCGAAAATTTTATGATTGATAGTTTTCTTCGCGCACCATTCTGGATCGATGTAGAGAATTGGCCAATTTCCTGGGAAATTGGTGGCACTGCCTGGTTTCCGTTTCTTGAATCGATCCATGTCATAACCGCTGCGATGGTTGTCGGCTCAATCCTGATGGTAGATCTCCGACTTATCGGTGTGGCTGCCAAGCAATACCCCATTAGTAGGCTATCCAGAGAAATGGTTCCCTGGTCGATAGGCGCCTTTGTTATCGCCTCAATTACGGGTTTGGGGATGTTTATTACCCGGGCTGCATCCCATGTAGTTAACCCTGCATTTCAGTGGAAACTTTTTCTGCTGGTTTTAGCCGGATTGAACCTTTGCTATTTTCACTTCCATGTTTATAAGCAGGTAGCCGAATGGGATACCATCGATAACACCCCGACCCAACTTAAAATTATTGGCTGTCTTTCCCTGCTGCTATGGAGCGGGGTTATGCTCGCCGGCAGATGGGTTGGCCATATCATCTAGAAGTTTAATTTGGGGTATTAAACTGGAGGTATAAATTGCTGGAATTACGACCGAACTGTGAACACTGCGATAAAGGCCTTCCCGCCAACTCTAAAGAAGCCCGCATTTGTTCTTACGAGTGTACATTCTGCTCCAGTTGCGTTGAAAACATACTTCTTAATGTATGTCCTAACTGCGGTGGCGGATTCGAAAACAGACCCATCAGACCCGCAAAAAGCTATCGGGAAAATGTCGGACTGGAATTCCAGCCTGCCTCTGGGAAACGGGTTCGTGGAAAGCACTCTGCAGCTGATATAGATGACTTTTCAGATCGGTTAGCCCACCTTGCACCGGAACAAAGATAATTCCTATTCCGGTTTGTAATTCTCAGGCTAGCTAAATACTGCTTTTAGGATAAAGAAGAAGATAATCGAAATTCCAGCGCCTACAGGCAAAGTCACTACCCAGGACAGGAAAATACGACCTACCACACCCAGATTTAATGCGCCTATTCCCCGCGCCAGACCTACACCAAGAACGGCCCCTACTAATGTATGAGTAGTTGAGACTGGGATACCGGTACCTGATGCAACAACAACTGTAGTCGCCGCCGCTAATTCCGCTGCAAACCCCCTGCTGGGTGTTAGCTCTGTGATATGGCGACCGATAGTGGCTATTACCTTATACCCCCACATCGCCAAACCGGCAACAATACCACCGCCGCCTAATAACAATATCCAGAACGGTAAGCTGGACTCTTCAACAAACTGGCCTCCACTTTGTACAACGCCAGCAACCGCAGCGAGAGGGCCAATGGCATTAGCAACATCATTCGATCCGTGAGCGAAAGCCATGGAGCAAGCGGTGAAAATCATCAACACTCCAAAGACCTTCTCTACACTGGTAAAATGAAAATCCTTGTCGTTCGATGGAACTTCCTTAATAGAGCGCATCATGAATACGCCGAGAATCATCGCCAGTATTCCGAAGCCAACTGCCATGGCCAGTGACTGAGCAAAGCTGAAGCTCAGCCCGACGTGGCGAAGACCTTTCACCAGCGTAACCATGGCGATAACAAATCCCACCAGAAAGATGTAGATAGGAACGAATTTTTTGGCATTTTCAAATGGGTTATCAGTATCGAGCACCAGCTTCTGAACACTGCGAAAAATAAAGAAGGCAATTATTCCCGAGCACATGGGTGACACAACCCAGCTGGCCACTATTGACCATACCTGGCTCCACACTACAGCATCCGGAGATATACCGACTACAGCGAAGCCGACGATAGCACCAATAATGGAATGGGTAGTAGAAACAGGCCACCCATTATGAGAAGCAACAAGTAGCCATATTCCCGCCGCCAATAGGGACGACAGCATGCCGTAAACCAACAACTCCGGAGAGTCGGCAAACCCAGCCCTATCAATGTCTATTATTCCACTTCTGATTGTGGAGGTTACTTCACCACCTGCAAAGTAGGCTCCCGCAAATTCAAAAACCATCGCAATCAGAATAGCCTGCTTGATTGTGATAGCTCTGGCACCAACCGAGGTGCCCATGGCGTTGGCGACGTCGTTGGCACCAACTCCCCATGCCATAAAAAAGCCAAATACACAGGCCAGTATCAAAAATATGGTGCCGTATTGAGTAATTATGTCAGACATATTTTATTCTTCTTTCCTATGAACCTATGACCCTTTAATACTTTAAGGCTTTAGTCCTTTAATCCTTTAATCCGTTAATCCGTTAAACCTTGCTTGATATTAGCGAGCCATTAGAAGTAGCAGTCGCGCTCCAATTTTCTGGGAAATATCCGCTAGCTCACCAACCAGATCGATTATTTTGTAAAGAAACATAACATTCACCGCCGGGAGTGATTCTTCCAATTTAAACAGTTCTGCCCTAAGCTGAATTTGACTAAGATCAGTCTTATGCTCCAGACGATCAAGCTCGATGACCAAACCTTCAACCAACTCAACCTCCCTGCCCCGGAATCCGGTTTCAAGCAATTCATCCAATTCATTAATTGCCTTAAGCGCCTGCTCGGAAGCCTCCATACACTCATCAAAGTAAATTGCGAATGCATCAGTAAGACTTTCGGGAATCTCCATCTTGCGGCCTAACATCAGCCCTGCGATATCTTTGGCACCATTGGCAAGATGATCCTGGGTTGACAGCAATTCTAGTAAATCTGTTCTCGGAACGGGAAGGAATATATTTTTGGGAAGACTAATGCGTACATTGGCCTTGATGTCGTCCGCCTCATTTTCAACGCGACGAATTTCTTGCTGTATGGATTCTGCTTTCACCCAGTCTTTTTCCAGGGACGCTTTAAGAAATTGCTTCAAGAGCACAACGCAATTTTGCGCCTTGGCCATATGCTCTTGAATGGGCCTTATGGGTGATTGTGCGAACAACGCACTGAGAGGATTGGGCATATCAGTTCACCTTTAATTTTGAGGCAAGTATAGGGCTACTCGCACACCATCTCCACTGTTTGAGAGAGAAATTTAACATTTTTTTTGCAGTGATTTTTCGGCACAATTATCCTGCTTCTTATATACCGCGAAAAACACAGCAATCGTCTCTGCTTCATAGCTAACCATCTCTAATTGCACACAGATATTGTGGTGTTACACTAGCCAATCTCACCCAATAACAACAAGCAGAGGAGTGAGCATGAGAACTAGCCTGTCCGTTAAACGATTATTACTACTGGGTTTTTCAGTAATTCTATTAGCAGCTCTATCGACAACACAATTCCCCCCAGCATTCGCCGAAGACGCTGGTAACCTCTACAACACACCATTTGATGTCGGCATGGGCGAACGATACTTCGAGCGTCAATGTTCCCGCTGCCATGGCTTCGATGCCAAAGGTAACGATGAAACCGGTGCTCCTGACCTCACCGGGCGTCTTTCTCGCGCCAGCTCCAATGTGGGCATCTACAATATTCTCCGCGAAGGCATTGCCGGAACAGCCATGTTACCGGTGCCAACTGATTTGCCGGAGTCACAAGTGTGGCAACTGGTAGCCTATATAGACTCCCTAAGCACTGACCCCACCAATGTCGTTTTGAATGGCATTGCGGAAGCAGGCCGGGACCTGTTCTCCGGCAAGGGTGATTGTGATAGCTGCCACATGGTAAATGGCCGTGGTGGAAGACATGGCCCTGATCTGTCTCGTGTTGGCGAACGAAGATCCCCGGAGGAACTACTAAGTGACATCACAGATCCTCACCTGGATGTCGCTCCTCGCTGGTGGACTATCAAAGTCACCGGTGCAGATGGTGTGCCCCGCGAAGGTTTGCGAATGAACGAAGACAGTTTTTCTCTGCGGATAATGGACGATGACAGCAACCTTTGGTCATTCCCGAAGAACCAGATTGAATCCTATGAGCGCAGTCAGGACTCAACCATGCCCAGCTATGCCCAATCTTTGACAGATGAAGAAGTGGACGACCTTGTCGCCTTTCTGTTCTTTCTGCGTAAGGAGATATAAGTATGGAACCAATAAATATGAAAAAGATCGCACTACTCTTCATCGTTCAGGCTGCCGTTCTGGGCCTTTCCAGTGCCTCACTGGCACAGGAAGATCCGTTTCAAACTGTAATGACTCCAGCGTTCTCACCAATCACATGGGAACGATTGGTGAACGCCGAGAACGAGCCTGAGAATTGGCTGATGTACTCCGGCACACTAGACAGCCAGCGCTACAGCACCCTCGACGAAATCAACACATCAAATGTAAGTGAAATGGAACTGCAATGGGCCTACCAGATTCCAGTCATCGACCGTGCCGAAACTGTACCGCTGGTAGTGGATGGCATCATGTTCATCACTGAGGCCCCAAGTAACCTGGTCGCTGTAGACGCAGCTACAGGCAGACAGTACTGGCGCTATGATCATGAGCTTCCCGATGATTTGAGAATTTGCTGTGGTCGCAACAATCGCGGTGTCGCTATTCTGGGAGAAACCCTGTTTATGAGTACGCTGGATGCTCATCTTGTGGCCATCGATGCGCGCACAGGCAATGTTCTATGGGACCGGGAAGTCGCTGACTATCAGTCCGGCTACAGCAAAACAGCAGCCCCTCTAATTGTGAAAGACAAAGTGGTCACCGGCATTGCTGGCGGTGAGTTCGGCATCAGGGGCTTTATTGATGCCTACGACGCCGAAACCGGCGAGTTGGCCTGGCGCACCTATACAATACCCGGCGAAGGTGAGACCGGTAACGACTCCTGGTCAGGAGACTCGTGGAAAACCGGTGGCGCTGCCACCTGGATTACTGGCTCTTATGATGCTGAAGCAAACCTGATCTATTGGGGCACCGGAAACCCCGGCCCTGACTGGAACGGTGACGTTCGTCTTGGTGACAATCTCTATTCCGATTCCGCGATGGCATTAAATGGTGATACAGGCGAGCTGGAGTGGCACTTCCAGTTTACGCCCCATGACGTTCATGACTACGACGCCATTCAGATTCCTATACTGGCGGATATCCCTTTCGAGGGACGCACACGCAAGGTAATGATGTGGGCCAATCGTAATGCGTTTTTCTATACCATAGACAGGGAAACTGGAGAATTCTTGATAGGCAAACCCTATGCAAGTCAGACCTGGGCACAGGGACTGGATGTTAATGGCAGGCCAATCCGCGTTCCCGGAATGGCACCGACTTACGAAGGCATAATGGTATCTCCACCTATCGTCGGAGCAACCAACTGGTACTCTCCGGCATACAGCAAAGACACCGGACTGTTCTATGTAACTTCCTTCGACGGAGAACAGGAGTTCTTCAAACGGGATGAAGATTATGAAGAAGGTGAGCGTTTCACCGGGGGTGGTGGTCGCTATACCCAACCTATGGATGCCTTTCACAGTTCCATAAGAGCTATCAAACCAGCCACCGCGGAAATAGAATGGGAATTTCCGATCCAGCCGCGCTCCTCAGCAGGTATTACAACAACTGCTGGTGGGCTGCTATTCACCGGCAGTGCCGACGGCTATTTTTTTGCGCTGGACGCAGCCTCAGGTGAAGAGTTATGGCATATGTCACTGGGCAGAAGAGTTCATGCTGCCCCTATGACCTATGCTGTGAATGGCAAACAATATGTCACCATGGCGTCGGGCAATGTGGTTTATACCTTCGCGCTGGAAGACTAGGCTTATAATTTATTAGCGATACAAAGTTAGGAGATAGAAAGACAGATGAATACCATGGCCAACCCGCTCAACCATGCAGTTAAGATGGCCCCGGATAAAACCGCCGTCATCGATGGTGATACTTCTCTTAGTTACAGTGAATTGCACGAGCGCTGCTGTCGACTGGGCGCTGCCCTCGCAGCTCTGGGGCTAAGCAAAGGTGACCGCGTAGCCATTTGGGCCGGCAACGGCCATCGCTATATTGAAACTTATGTAGCTGTGCCTGCAGCGGGTCTCGTTGTCGTTCCTCTCAATACCAGGCACGCAGAAGCCGAGTTGGTTTATGCGCTTAAAGATTCGCAAACAAAAGTATTGCTTACGGATCGTGACCCCGGAGGATTAACCGACTGCGTCGAGCATGTAATCATGATTCCCGATGCTTACGATGACATGCTTAGCAAGGCTCAACCTCAAAGCCTGGGCGATAATATCACCGAAGATGACCTGGCCGGACTGTTTTACACCGGAGGCACCACCGGCGCCTCCAAAGGTGTAATGCTCAGCCATCGCAATCTGGTCTCCAACGCTTTCCACTACATGGCACAGATACCCCAATACGAGAGTGACGTCATGCTGGTCATGGCTCCGCTGTTTCATGCGGCGGGTTCTAACGGTGTGTTGGCCAATATCTGGACCCTTGGCACTCAGGTCACACTGGATGCTTTCGCACCTGCTACGGCACTGGATTTAATTGCCAATCACAATGTTACCCAGACCCTCGGCGTACCGACAATGCTGGCTGCTATAGCAGAAGAACAGCACAGTCGACCCCGGGAAGTAAGCAGTTTACGCATGATAGCTCACGGTGGTTCTCCAATTGCCACAGAGGTATTGAGACGCACTCATAGCGCCTTCCCTACTGCACAGCTATTCGAAGTTTACGGTGCTACTGAACTATCCCCTCTTTGCACGGTCTTGTGTGACGAACAGGATCTGCTGGATTCTCCACTTTCCCGCTCCTGCGGCAGACCCGTAGTTGGAAATGAAATTGCCATACTCGATCAGCAAGGCAATGAAGTCGAGAGAGAAGAAATCGGGGAAGTGGTCGTCAGCGGCCCTAACGTTATGATGGGTTATTGGAACAAGGCCGAACAAACAGCAGCTGTTTTGAAAGATGGCAGTTACTGGACCGGTGATATTGGTTATATGGACGCCGAGGGATTCGTATTTCTCGTAGACCGCAGCAAGGACATGATTGTGAGCGGCGGTGAAAACGTGTACTGCACGGAAGTTGAGGAAATCCTCTATCAACACCCTTTAGTTTTGGAGGCTGCGGTATTCGGTGTGCCCGATGAGAAATGGGGGGAAGCTGTGTGGGCAGTCGTTGTCCCTCGTGAGGGAGCCGAAATCGATACATCCGCACTCATATCTTTTTGTCAGGAGCATATCGCCGGATACAAGGTTCCCAAGGGCATAGACGTACAACAAGAACCTTTGCCTAAGTCGGGACCGGGCAAGGTATTAAAGCGGGAGCTTCGAGCACCCCACTGGGATGGTCAAGAGCGCTCGGTTAATTAAAGAATCGGCAGAGGCGACTTTGTGATCGCCACCATGACGATGTAGGAGGCAATGCTTAGTGCTACCACAAACCAGAGATATTTCACTTTGCTATCCGGCCCGCTGTGCATCATAACTGCCCCGGCAAAAATATAAGCCAGCAAGGCAACGAGCTTCGCCCCCAGCCAATCCACACGCCATGGATACATTCCCGAGATAACAACAAGTATAAGGGCGCTTAGGAGCAGCAAGCTATCAACGATATGGGGGAATACGCGAAAAAACTTCAAAGAAAGCTTTTCCGACCCGATCATTTTTAAATATCCGCGAAACACAAACCCTGTTATCGATAATATAACTAATGCTATATGTATAAATTTTATGAAGGAATAAGCGAACATAGGGCTTTATTAATCTCGGCTGTTAATTTCGAACAGGCTTATAATAGCATGAAGCTACTTACGAAAGGTGCCCGACCATAACACATAGCGAGAATTCGACTAACAAATATAGAATTCTTTGATTACCGAAATGATGGAAGTGAATTAAATAGTATGCGAGCACTACTAGCATGGGAATTAGGCGCCAACCTTGGTCATGTGTCCAAGGTCATCGACCTAGCTACAGCCCTGACAAAAAAGGCTGGGAAGTCTCACTGGCTCTCAGGAATCCCGATTCCCCTGCAAAGTTCGGCAAGCAGGGGGTATTCCCGATTTTCCAAGCTCCTTGCAATCATCTTCTGGGGTCTCTGGAAAAAACTAAGTCATCAACGGCCAACCACCTCCCTAATAGCTATATTGAGAACCTAATTCCTTGCGGATATGATGACCCACTGGTTTTGCAAAAACTTATAGAGTCTTGGCTCGTGCTGTTTGAGTCTATTAAACCCGACATAGTCATCAGTGAAAGCGCTCCGACGGCAACGCTTGCTGTGAGATGTGCAAAGCTGAAGCGAATCAGCTTGAGTAGCTGCTATGATTCTCCACCACTAAGTGACCCCCTGCCCCCATTACGCTATTGGCAGCAAGATGCTGATGCAGACAACTCCATCCTAAAACAACAATCTGTCTTACAAACTGTAAATCAGGCTCTCGAGAGAATGAGTTTCGAACCACTGGAATCAGTTGTAGACATTCTCGAAGTGGACCGCAGATTCCTCTGCGGACTCGAAGAATTCGATCATTACCCCCCGCAGGCAAGGCAGCTTCACCCACAAAAGTACTATGGCCAGTTTCAATCCGAAGCAAGCGGCGAGGACGTTCACTGGAGAGACGATGTACAGTTCCGCATAGTTGCCTATATAGTTGGCGGCACTCCTTCATTTCAAAACTGCCTGAACGCCCTGCGATCCACACCGGACAGTTTCGATATAATCTATATCTGCCCCTCATTTACCGATGAAGTCTGCAGTAGTTTGCTCAAATCCAATATGCGGGTCTTTAATCATCCCTTGCCGTTGAGTCCGCTAATCGATGACTGCGATCTATTAATCAGTAATGGTAACTCCGGCATTTCCAGCACCATGTCCCTGAATGGTATTCCTGTCTTGATGTTCCCCAGTCACATTGAGCAGAATATGTTTGCCAGAGCTTTAGGAAGGCACAACTTAGGACAAATGCTGGTGGGTGAGTTTTCAATTGAAGATTTGATGAAGCGGATAAGGTTTATCCTTCATGACGAGTCCATCAAGAAATCCTGCAAGCAACTTAAGGAAAAATATAGCTACTTCGATGCCAAAGCCCTACCAGAGCTTATCGCCGAGGAAATTAGCGAAGAGTTTCTGTTAGAACAGGACAGCATCTGAATAATCTGTAAAAATGAAGTACCTCTAATTTACTTTTAATCAAAAGGAATAAAATAACACCATGAATCAACAAGCAAGCTTTACCCGCTTCGAAGATTGCACTGAGCAAGACTGCGAAATCATTCTCAAAAATCATAAAGCCCTTGCCGCCAATGTGGCTGACCGTGTAATTGAGCACATGAAATTACTGGACGGTGATTTTGGCGGCTTTCAGGTTGACCGTCTGGAGCATAGCCTGCAAACGGCAACTAGGGCGTTACGCGATGGCAAGGATGATGGATATGTAGTCTGCGCATTGCTGCATGATATTGGCGACACTCTGGGCCCACTAAACCATGGAGCAGTCGCTGCTGCCATATTGCAACCCTATGTATCGGAGGCAAATCAATGGATGCTGAGTAACCACACAATCTTTCAGGGATATTACTATTATGAATTTATGGGCCAGAACAAGAACGCTCGGGAAAGATTCAAGGACAACCCCCATTACAATCACACACTGGAGTTTATCGAAAAATACGACATGCCTTCTTTTGATAAGGAATATGACTCCATGTCGCTGGAAGAATTTACTCCAATCGTTCAACGTGTGATGAGCAAGTAATCTTAAGGGATATCTATGAAACCTATCAGCCGCTTTGCAGTTCCCCAATTGGAAGATTTACCCGATGATATTCGTGAGAGAATTTTGTCCGTTCAGGAAAAAGCCGGATTTATTCCTAATGTTTTCCTGGCCCTTTCACACCGCCCCGATGAATTCAGGGCCTTTTTCGCTTACCACGATGCCTTGATGGAAAAATCAGAAGGACTGAGCAAAGCCGAACGAGAAATGATCGTGGTGGCAACGTCCGGACTCAATCAATGCATCTACTGCGTGGTATCCCATGGAGCGATTCTGCGCATTCGTGAGAAAAATACCGAAATTAGCGATCAGGTCGCAACCAATTACCTGAAAGCCGATATTAGCCGTCGGCAGCGCGTTATGCTTGATTTTGCCAGCAAGGTTTGTGACTTTTCCCATGAAATAGAGGATGAAGACATTCAAGTACTGCGGGATGAGGGGTTTTGCGAAGATGAGATTTGGGACATCGGCGCAATTACCGGGCTTTTTGCGCTATCTAATAGAATTGCGAATATGGCTGCAATAAGGCCGAATACCGAATTTTATGCTATGGCACGAGCTGATAGCTAGAAACGCCGAGTATTCCGGCTATATATGCGTTTATCCCCCTCGAAAAAAGGGGGAGGGGGAGAAGTAATCCCCCCTAGTTCTACCCATATTTTTCTTTCCCTAAAGGCTTGCTAAATGTAGTCTTTGGCTTACCTTTGTATAAATACACTTAGCAGAAAAACCGATAATAGACTAACGGCCATCAAGCACCCAAACGTGCCCGGAAGCTCATGTCTAGGCAGCATCACATTGATTCAACCTTCTCTGGGCAGCCGCCTGTATGAAGATGAAGACAGTGCCATTCTGTTCGGACAGCCTCCGGAAGTATTGAAAGGCCTGTTACTGCATGGCATTGATAATTTCGACACCCTGGTACTGCCTGATATCAAGAAAAAGAATGGTTCTTTGACCAATAGCCTTGAGTTTTCCCTCTATTTCTTCTTGTTTGTAAGCAAAGGCTTGGCACAGGGCCGCCGCCTGAACCTTGTTGGCGAACGCACAGATATCAGCCATGCTTTGAGGCTTCTCCGCATCACCCTTTTCGGACCAACTCGGGAAGAACTGGAGTCATAGAATACAGAAAAGCCACTTCAGGAAGAATGGTTGGCGGCAAGTAACGAGCTCGCCTTAAAAGATCAGTATGGCGAAATCATTCCAGTCGCAGATTTTTTCAATCTCATTCCTTTTCGGGATGGCGTTGCACGAATAGGCCAGCAAACCATCCATCACATAGATCAAGACGTATTTGACGTCTCCAATGGCGGTGCTACAACTCGAATCGATCTAAACGAGGATACTGGCATCGAGCCACCCTACTCCGTTCAGCCTGACTACGTGCCTTGTGGTCTGGTGAAAATGGGCATTGAAGTTTTGGGTGGGGCTTCAGGCTTCACTCCGACAGAGGCCTGCACCGGGCTGGCACTTTGTTATAACGGCGAATATATATTAATTGATGCAATCCCTTTTCTTGACCAGCATTTATTTGCGCGAGGAATTTCAAAAAATCAGGTTGCGGCAGTATTTCTAACCCATTTGCACGACGATCATTCATCGCTGTTCCCCTTAATGTTAATGCCTCATAAGATAGACCTGATTACAACACGGGAAATTTTCCACATGGCCATGGAGAAGCTATCCTGTGGCATTGGCTGGTCCTTAGAGTCTGTCACCGAGCACTTTCATCTAGTAGAAGTGCGCCTTGGCGAAAAGCTGAACTATTTCGGCCTAGGGATCGAAGCTCATGTAACCGTCCATAGCATCCCCACGATCGGTGCATCTTTTTCAACTATAAATAAGGGCATCAACCGGGAGATATGCGTAATCGGTGATAATCATTCCATGAGCGCAATAACCGACATGACAAACCGGGGTCTGATCAGGGAAAGCACTACACGAAACTTGAACCGGCTTTATACAGATCGATTCTCGCTGCTGGTAGCTGACGGTGGAGCGGGAGCAATTCATGGAGACCCGGCGGATGCCATCCAATCTGCTTCCGACCGAGTGGTATTTGTTCATGTCGAAGAGCTAGCCAATGAATTCAACACCACTTTTTCCTTAGCCACATCCGTAAAACGCTATACGATTCTCGAAGGTGACTCTGCAATCTACACTTCCCAGATTAATAATTACCTGACTTCGTGGTTGGGAAGGTCTTTTCCCAATCCCTGGATGAGAAGCCTGCTTGCCGAAGAAGAGATCAGACGCTATAACGCAGACGATGTGATTCTGGTTCAGGACACCAACACCAAAGGCTATGTCTATTTAATTCTTACCGGTTACTGTGGAGTTGTTAGACACGATGGACTACAACTCCACAATGAAGCGGAGCTTCAGGCCGGAGACATTCTGGGCGAAATGGCGGTAATCACTGGAGCAGGAACTCGTAACGCCAGCGTAATAGCCAAGTCACCAGTAACTCTCTGTGTATTTTCCGAAGAGACATTTAAGTCATTTATCGTCGCCGAAGGGTTTCAAGAACGCTTACTTCAACAGTGGTCACTTAGGCCGGCGACAACCACAATTCGAGTTCATGACTTCCACCGTACTCGAAAAGCTTGGCAGCATCGGCGAAGCCAAAATACTTCATGAAGGCGATAGCTACGAGCTAACAGAATACACCTGGTGCCTACTCGCCGGTGGTGACGCCGAATTAAATGGCAAAACCATGTACCGGGAAGACGATTATGGCGGAAGACCATTTGCCGGTTCCGATATTGGCCCGATAACAACCAAGGAAGGCTGCACCCTGCTGCTTTTCGATGCGCGCAGATTAGAAAGATTGCGTATGAAAACTCCACAGTTAAACTATTTCCTGCGCAAACTCCGCGCCAGTGAAAATCCCGACAACTTCCCCTGGAAGCTTGGCCCTGTAAATATTTTGAATTAGCATGCTATAGTAACAGCCCCTCTCGATACATTAATCCATAGCCATGACCCAGATCGCCGACTTCCAAATTGAGGCACTCAATGATGCCCAATCTTCCGAGAATAGAATCCATAGCGACGAGATCGCTGAAAAATTTGGCTTTCGAGGCGCTCTGGTTAGTGGGGTAAACGTTTTCGGCTATATGAGTCAGGCGCTTATTCAATCCCTCGGTGAGGAGATTCTCAACAAGGGCTTTATGCAAGTTAGATTTTTAAAACCCGCTTACGAGCATGATCTAGTCTCGGTCAAATCAGAGCCCGCCTTCTCAGTTGTTAAAAAGAGATACAATGTCAGCAAAGCTTACAATCAGGATGGCGAACTGCTGGCTCAATTGGACTCCTGGATCTCCGATGAACCCGCCCCGATTGACAAACTCGCCAATGTTTCCAAGGGAAAGCAAATTTCCGAAAGACAGGAGATTAAATGGGACCTGATCAATCTTCTGGAACCTTCCCCTACTTATCTTTGGAAACCCAGCAAAGCAAATAATCTGCAAAGAGTGAGTTCCCAAAGAGATGACTCGCCTCTGTATAAGGGCGACGATGCCTATATTCACCCCTACTATTTATTGGATGCCTGCAATAAAGCATTGATGAGGATGTTTATACTGCCAGCATGGATTCATGTAGGAAGTAAGCTACATATAAGAGAGCCCATGAGAATTAATGAGGAAATAGCTGTTCATGCTGTACCAGTCAGAAAATGGCTTCGCAAAGGACATCAATTTATCGAGTTATACATCTGCATGAAAAAAGAAAATAGAGTAGTTCTTGAGGCTGAGCATACTGCCATTTACAGGATAGCCACCTAGGAACCCGACTTCACATTGCTCTTATTGACGATACGTTTCCTGACCAACATTTTCTGCTCCCCTTCCATAACAAGCTGTCTATTTTGGTTATGTACCGTCGACCGCAGCGTTATAACTCCCGTTGTATTGTTTGCGGTCAAATCCATTATTTCCAGACAAGGATAGACCGTATCCCCGCAATATACTGGCTTGAGAAACTTTGAACTTTGCTCAATCAGCCCAATCAGGCTGTCTTCCAGCACATGGGGAAGCATTCCAGCTCCGGGAGCCGTCTGTATTGCCACCTGCATTCCGTGAGCCAACATATGAGGATGGCCTTTTGCGCGACAGTATTCGACATCATAATGGATAGGATGATTGTCTCCTGACGCTAGTTGAAAGGCTGCAAAATTGGCATCACCCAGGGTTCGGGAAGGAATAGGAAATCTTTGGCCGACTCTCAGGTCTTCAAAATAGCTGGATTCACACAGAGTATGCCTGGTGGGATCAAAATTGTAATCGATGTCATCATTTTCCATTCTTTTACTTACCTCTGCGGGGTACGGAATATAAGTAGGGTTACCAAATAGCTTCCAAACACCCAAAAAAGACGGGTATTATGAACCGACGTTAGCCACCTACAGGATAACAATATGTCACTGGATATAACATTCACTCTTAGCGATCGGGATCTGGATCGATTCAAAATAATAGTTCAGAAAGCCAGATCGAACTCCAACGACGATCAAAGCATGGCTGAGATTGAGAAAGCCGCGTATAAAATAGTCTATGTAGCAATGGATTCAGATATTCCGGATTTCATATCCGAAAGGCTTCTCCAGTTGAAGGTATTGCTGGATATGATGCGCGATGAGGAATGGCGACTAAGTGATCATGAAAAGTCACAGATCTTGAGTGCTATATCGAATTTTGCGACTTCAGGAACAATGAAGAAGAGCGCCTGGAAGCTGAAGACAAAGATCCCAATGCTGACCGGGAAGCCTGGGTCGCCGCGAAGCGCGATGAGTTGCATGCGCGCATAAACGCATTCCGGGGTGAGCCCGGTGAAGAAGATTTTATTTTACAACTTCTGTAACACTTATCAGAAATTGGCATTAAGAACCTCGAACCGCCATTCTCAATGATAATTCGAAATTACGATCCAAAAAAGGATCAAAAGGCCGTTCATCGCATCTGGGAAGAAATAGACTGGATTGACCGCGATGACGAGGACGATAAGAAGTATCTCGACATACATATGTCCGGGTCCCGTAGCCTGGTGGCGGATGTAAATGGCGCTGCCGAGTGTGTGGTCAATTCATCACCGGGCTCTATCCAATATCTAAAGGAAGAATTGCCCATAGCGATTGTCGCTTCTGTCTGTACAAGCCTTGTTGGCCGTAAACAGGGCCTGGCATCCAGACTCACCGCAAAATTAGTGGCAGAAGACGCGGTCAATGGAGCGATTATCAGCGTATTGGGTATGTTCGAACAGGGCTACTATAGCCGTCTTGGCTTTGGTACCGGACCCTATGAACACTTCGTTAGTTTTGACCCCTCACAATTAATCGTAAACCGCAAAGCCAGCATTCCTGTTCGCATATCGAACGAAGACTACAATGATGTCTATAAGGCGATGCTAAACAGACGTTGTGACCATGGTGCTGTAAAACTATTAGCCATAGAAATGACTCAGTGGGAAATGGGCGCAACCGAAAAGCCCTTTGGCCTTGGATACTGGTATGAAAAAAATATCCTCACACATTTCATTAGGGAAAATCCAAAGGTGAGTGCGGACCATATATTATAAAAGCACTTGCTTATCAAAACCGTGATCAATTGCTGGAACTGTTGGCACTGATTAAAACTTTAGGCGATCAAATACTAACTGTGCAAATGCTCGAACCGCCGCAAGTACAAATGCAGGACTTTTTAAAAACTCCATTTCGCAGACAAAACGCCACCGAGGGTAGCAGCTTCAAATAATTAATTTTCGCGGAAGCCTATTGGCAAGCACGAATTAATAATTTGCAAGCTTGCATTGCCAAAACCCGGTTAAGCGGTCGAATAGGGTTGAGTTTCAATCTAGAATTAGATGACCCCATCGAAAAATTTCTGGAAGATGATCAGAGCTGGAAAGGAATTTCCGGAAACTACACGATACACTTGGGAGAGGAGTCCAGCGCTAGTGAAGGCCATGATGCTTCGCTTCCTTTATTAAAAGCCAGCGTCTCCGGTTTTAGCAGACTCTGGCTGGGATGCAGTAGTGCTACAAGCATTTCATTAGGCGGTGAAATTGAAGCAGAAGAAGAATTGATAAGAGCTCTGGACAATACCCTTTGTCTGCCTGCACCCAAAGCAGGCTGGGAATACTGAGCTTTTAGCAGGCATGCTTGATTCGATTACGTGTTTTTTATTCTTCACGAAAGCTGGCCGCAAGAGACTCCCTATCAAGCTCCTTGCCTGCAATAATCACTCTAGAGATTGTGCGTGTATTGCGAATGTCGTCCAATGGACTTTCATCCAGCACCACTATATCAGCCCTGTATCCAGCCTGAATCAATCCACTGTCTTGCAAGCCCAATCTTTGAGCAGGCAAACTGGTTGCCGAGACAAGTGCCTGCATGGGCTGCATCCCTAGGCGCACAAATATTTCCAATTCCCGATGCCCTGTATAACCGAAAAAATGATCAGGAACTGCCCCGGCATCGGTACCCAACAGAACATCTACGTTCTCATCTACCAATGCATTAAAACTCGCGGCCATCTCCGACTCACTATCAGGGCTGCCTGAGGATGACTGCCCACGGACACCTCCTGCAACCGAAAGCCGGCGCGCTACCTCTAAAGGCAGGGTCGCTGTTAGAAAATCATCATCACCGATCGCTTCACGCCTGAGCTCACCCAGCCCTAGATTGGGGACGATAAAAGCGCCTGCCTGTTTCGTTCGTTTAGCTAGGCCGGAATCGAAGCTGCTGCCGATTCGACCGTGAAGGAAACCGTCGGTACCGGCATCCAGCAGATCAAGCATATCCCCGGCGTTTTGCTGATGAACATAGACCTGCAATCCCAAATTATGGGCCTCACTAATGATCGCTCTATAGAGGTGTGGAGCTAATTTTTGCTGACTGCCACCTCTGTCATCTACCCAAATTTTTATAAATCGCTGCCCCCTTTCCGCCGCCTCTCTAACGGCGAGCAAGGCATTCTGTTCATTTGCAATGCCGTAGAGGATATTCATACCGGTTCTTTCCGCCACTGTCAGTGCTTGAGCGAGAAACTGGTCATTGGGCCCCTGACCGGGAGGCCCCATGCCTGCCGCAATTAGAAATCTTGCTCCCTCGACTGCACCCTCTTCAATTTCGCGCTGTAAGGAAAATGCCAATTCATCCGGATCACTACCTGCGGAAAATACCGCCGAGAATCCATAATAAGCATAACGTTGCAAATGACCAAGCAGGTTTTCCCGGCTGTAATTATCCGCTCCCCAGCTAGTGAATGCTTCATATCCAAGATGGGCATGGGCATCGATCATGGCGGGCATGATCGTTTTACCGGCCAGATCGATAACTGTCAGATCATCAGGCAAATCGAAATCCGCTGCTTCCGAAGCCGTCACTGCCTCAATACGGCCATTGCGATATAGCAATGATGCAGAATCCAGAAGAGTGCCGTCACCAATAATGACAGCGGCATTCTCCATGAGTACAGCAGTTTGCTGGGCATTGGCAGCAAGACAGGGAAGCTGCAAAGTCAGGACAAGCAGGCTAGTTCGCAACAAGTATGCAGGGCGCAACAATGACTTTAACATTTGCATGGTCCCATCGATTAATTCCTTCAAATTCTGTCGGAAGTTTGGCTTCCAACCCCTTATGGGACTCTCTTTTTGGTCCCCAGACTGTTAATCTAGCAGCTTCGAATTTGTTAGCAATAAATTAACAGCAATACCATCTGCCCCGAACAGGAAAATACGGATAAACCCGTGACTAAGACCTCCAGACCAACACTGCCAATCAGTGATGAACAGGCACTTGCCCTAGCTGAGAATACCGACAGCTCTCGACTATGCGCCGATGCCGTCAGCTTACGGGATGCTGCCCATGGCAACCTTGTTACCTATTCGAAGAAAATTTTCATACCCTTGACTCATCTGTGTCGCGATGTCTGCCATTACTGCACATTCGCGAAAACACCACGACACATTGAGCAGGCATATATGTCTGTGGAGCAAGTGCTCGAGCTCTGCAGACAAGGCGCTGAATTAGGTTGTCAGGAGGCCCTACTTACTCTCGGTGAAAAACCCGAACTTCGATATAAGGCGGCTCGGGAAGCCCTGCAGGATATGGGGTTTACCACCACTATTGAATATGTCACCCACATAGCTCGCTGCATCCTCAATGAAACAGGAATTCTCCCCCATATCAATGCCGGAAATATGGACGCCGGGGAAATGGCCGAGCTACGAAAAGTTAGCGCTTCCATGGGCATCATGCTGGAATCGGCCTCATCTCGACTTTGCGAAAAAGGTATGCCCCACTACGGTTCCCCTGACAAAGACCCCGCCACACGATTGGAAACTATCGCGCTGGCAGGAGAGGCTGATGTTCCATTTACTACCGGAATCCTTATTGGAATAGGCGAAACCAGACTGGAGAGGATTGAATCCTTATTAGAAATCCGCCGCCTTCATGAAAAGTATGGGCATATTCAGGAAATTATCGTACAGAATTTCCGCGCCAAACCCGACACCAAAATGGCGCAGGCACCGGAACCGGATCTGGAAGAGCTATTATGGTCTATTGCGGTTGCCAGAATTATCTTCGGGTCAGAAATGAATATACAGGCACCGCCGAATCTCAGCCCCGGCGTACTGGCAAAATTGGTGGATGCCGGAATCAATGACTGGGGTGGTGTATCCCCTCTCACTCCTGATCACGTCAACCCGGAAGCGCCCTGGCCCCATCTGCAAACTCTGGCGAGGGAAACCCAAAGCGCCGGCAAATTTCTTGACCAGCGTCTGACTCTCTATCCATTCTATGTTCAGCATGCCGATAAATACCTTGCTGAAGAATTACGCCCGACTGTTCTCAGACTAAGTGACAGTGATGGACTTGCGAAGAGAGATGATTGGTCTCCCGGCACCATGGCTGCCATTCCCGAACTAGACAGCGAACTGATCAGCAATACCCGGGAACATTCTGAATCCGCAATTGTATCAGGCAATATTAAGAACATTGTAAATAAGGCTTTAGGCAAAGGGCCTTTAAGCGAGCAGGAAATCACATCCCTATTCGAAAGCCGGGGAGATGATTTTGCCTTCGTGATTTCTGCTGCCAATGAATTGAGAAAGGAACTGACGGGGAACTCCGTTAGCTATATTGTTAATAGAAATATTAACTACACCAACGTCTGTTATTTTAAGTGCCAGTTCTGCGCCTTTTCCAAGGGCAAGGCTAGTGAAAATCTCCGCGGCAAACCCTATGATATTAGTGCCGATGAAATAGCACGACGCTGTAAAGAAGCCTGGGACCGTGGTGCCACCGAAGTGTGCATGCAGGGAGGGATTCACCCTGACTATACCGGGCAAACCTATGTAGATATTGTCGAGACGGTCCGCGCTGCCGTGCCTGAAATGCATATTCACGCTTTTTCACCACTTGAAGTCTGGCAAGGCGCAGAGACTCTGGGCATTTCCCTCGATGAATTTCTGGCGCGGCTTAAAGAGGCGGGTCTTAACACACTTCCGGGAACAGCGGCCGAAGTTTTGGACGATGAAGTAAGACAACAAATCTGTGCCGATAAACTGAACAGCGAGCAGTGGCTGGAAGTGATGCAGGCAGCACATCGAGTCGGTTTCAATACAACAGCAACAATCATGTTCGGCCACGTGGATCGCCCCTTACATTGGGCCCGCCACTTGCTAAAAATCAGAAACCTACAACAACAAACCGGCGGCTTTACGGAATTCGTCCCCCTACCCTACGTCGCTATGGAAGCGCCGATGTACACGAAAGGGAAGTCCAGGAAGGGGCCGAGCTTTCGAGAGTCTATGCTAATGCACTCAATTGCGAGACTGGTATTCAGCGACCTTATTCCGAATATCCAGGCATCGTGGGTTAAGCTGGGCACTGATGGAGTAACAGCATGCCTCAATGCCGGAGCCAACGACGTGGGCGGAAGCCTGATGAACGAAAGTATTACCCGGGCAGCTGGTTCGGACCACGGTCAGGAATGGCACCCAGCCAATATCGAAGACACAATTCGTCACATTGGCAGAGTGCCGCGAATGCGTAATACACTGTATGCTGACGCCGCGCCGCAGCAGAGACAGAAAGCCATGCGAGCTGACGATTTAAGCGAGATCGACAATAATGCTGCAGGCAAAAAACAACGAAGCAAGAAGCTTGAAAATCTGGCCACCACAGTCTAACGAAAACTAATCTGAACCTAATAAAAGTAACCTTGAAATGAAAATAGCAATCACCGGAGCCAATAGTAGCGTTGGCCTCAACCTTCTGAACAGTCTGGAAAGCAATGAAGATGTCAGCGTAATTGCCGGCATTCGCTCAGAAAGAGCGGCAAAGTCATTACCCCAGTCCCCTGCAATCAACCCGCAAATAATATCCTACCAGGATGTCGACAAACTGACCGAGCAACTTAACGGGGCAGACGTCGTGCTTCACCTGGCGGGCATTCTCATCGAATTCAAGGGCAGTAATTATAAATCTGCAAATGTCGATGCTACAGCTGCAGTTTTAGAGGCTGCAAAGAAAATTAATGCCTCCCATTTTATTTTCATTAGCGTGGTTGGAGCAGATGCAAAATCTTCTAACGCTTACTTTCGTTCCAAGGGTGAGGCTGAGGAATTGGTTAGAAAATCGAGGCTCTCCGCTTCGATTATCCGAACACCGATCCTGCTAGGCCCCAACACCGCAGGAGCCAGCTCTATTGCCGCCGCAGCGAAACAACCCAAGGCCAAGGTACTGGGAGGCGGCAACTACCAGATGAGACCACTAGATATTGACGATTTAAATCTGGCTATTATGGAATGCTTTAACAAGACGAAACCTGGAGTCGAGCTTTACGAACTGGTGGGTCCCCAGGCTATTCCTTATCGCGACCTGATCAAAAAAATGGCCGGCCTGTTGGGCAATGAAATAGAAATTGCCTCCATACCAATTTGGACTGCAAAACTGGGCGCTGCAATTGGCAGCCGTTTGCGTGGAGGCGGATTCAGCCCTGCTGTAATAGACGTAATCACCATTGATGAAAAAGTTGACGAGAACGCCGACAAAACTCTCGGACTGACGCTGACTTCTCTGGATGCAACATTGGAAAAAATTATAAAACACGAGCAATCACAATGAATGATAAAACCGAAAACAAAGTAGATGAAGCAGATACCGAAACTGAAGGCCTGACGACGCCGAAAAAGAAAAGCCCTATCGGCAGAATAATTTTTTTGCTTATTACCGCAGCCTGTTTCGCCTATCTATACTACCGTCTGAACGGCGCAGCCATGCGAGAGGGGCTTTCCCTTGTTGATTACATGTCCGGCGTGTTCGCGTCTGTGGACTGGGTGCCGTGGCTTCTGCTAATGATTGGCTATTCCCTCTTCTATTTTGTAATTGACACTCTGGTAGTGACCAAAGCGATTAGCTGGTTTATCGAACCTATTAAATACAAAGATATTCTTCCTATTCGGGCCAGCGCCTACATTATTTCCGTATTCAATGAGCAAATCGGCAAAGGTGCCATGGCTTATTACCTGAACAAGCGTGACCAGATTCCTGGCTGGGAAGTTGGCTCAGTTATGCTGTTCATCATGTTTTGTGAAATTTATTACTTGCTGATTTGGGCAGCCATAGGCTTTGCCTTTGGTTCGGACACTTTGCCTGAAAACCTGCGTGAGACTTTCGGACTAATTCCATATATCGCAGCAGTAGCCGGTATTTTTCTCATTGGCTGGATAGCTTATTTTCAGGGAGCAATCTTACCTAATAACAAGTTTAAGGATAGACGCATATTTCATGCCTTTCGAAATGCAAAGCCTTGGCACTATGGTGCATTCTTCCTACTTCGCTCCCCTGCACTTTTGGCAGCCGTCGTTGTATACACAACCGCACTGAATTTGTTCGGCGTTGAAGCTTCCCTTCTAACCCTGCTACCTTATCTCCCGGTGATTTTCTTCGCCGCGGCTGTTCCTACACCGATGCGTGCTGCAGCCATTACATTCTGGGTATTGTTATTCCCAGAGAATGAAGGTCAGATGGCAGCTTTCGGCTTCGTACAGCATAACTTTTTTATTCTGTTTAACGCTGCTATCGGCCTGGTTTTCTGGCGCAGGGCACAGCGAGAGCTGTTCGACTGATTATGGCTAACTTGCTGACAGCAGTCCGCCTGGTTCTGCTAATACCGGTCACCTGGTCATTAGCAAACCCGGCACTGTTGCCAGCATATCTACCTCTGCTGTTTATTTTTCTGGCAATAGCCAGTGATTATTATGACGGCATAGTTGCACGCGCTACCGGCACCGCCTCTCCCAAGGGCATGTTGTTCGATCATGGAACAGATTTTCTTTTCGTTACTAGCGGGCTCTATGGGTTAGTAATTGTAGGCTCTGTACCAGTTATTCTTCCGATACTCATCTCTATCGCTTTTTGTCAGTATGTGCTCGACTCCTATTTCTGGCTCAAACAAAAGCAGCTAAAAATGAGTTTCCTTGGGAAGTGGAATGGAGTTTTCTATTTCGGTCCTTTATTGATATTCACTCTCGCACGACTCGAAATACTTTCTTCTGTAGAGAATACATTGCTGGGGCTAGGAACCCTCTTTACTTATATTCTAGTGATTTCTACTCTAGCCTCCATAGTAGACCGCCTCATTGCACCGCTCCGAAAAAGCTAAAGCGAAGAATATAGCAAGTCTATTGGTCAATAACGATCCTAGTCGCTGAGAAACTCCAGACCAATGCCCCAACTATTGCTGTAGTCGTAATAATCGACCAGGTCACTGTTATATCCCGACTTCGCCCATATCTGCAGCGGCAGACCCAGCACGTCAGCAGTAAGCTCCAGAGTCGAGGTATTGTGATCAAATAATTTTGCATAGCCGGTTGTTTGAGTGAGTTCAAGCTTGTTCAGGCAAAACAGCTCAATGAGTACACACTGTCGTTCGGTAAACCAATACTGGAATGACAGACTCAAGCCATCGTAACGATCCCGTGGTCGCTCCTTGCCGCCATTTCTCTCCCACTCGTTGTACTCTTCCGGCCTGCCTTGCAACAAACCGTTGCTTAGAAAACGCCGAAATTCCAATTCAGTAACCGTATCGCCATCAAGAATTGGCCAACGATTCCGCTCCCAGACGCGCTTCCAGTCCAGCGACACATAATCCCATCCCCGACTGATTCCATCACGGGCAAATACACCATCCTGTCCCTTGTTAATATAATTCAACTCTTCCTCTTCGAACGCGAACTGATTGTTTATTTGCTGACCGTTGGACTCATGTCCGTAGCCAATATCCCAATGACCATTTTGGGTATTCCATACCCGCAGAAACAGTTCTGGGTTAAATCTTCGGGATACTACCGGGGATGAAGCTCTGGAGCCTATATACTGGGAAAAGTGCCCGGAAAATGCGAAATAGAGTTGGGCATATCTTCGATCGCTATTGATGCCGGTCATTTCGAATAGTGGATCCAGAACTTTAGTAAGGACTGGGTGTTTGAGAGATAGGTTGAAATCCATATAGAGACGGCTTATATCATTGCTGTCCATTCTGCCTAACATTTGATTAGGTTCATGACTGGTAAGATTCAGATTCTTGGCAATCGTGTTGCGCCTGAATCTCAATACTTCCACCGGGATATCCTGTTGCAGGGCGTTTTCATTTTCGTCCTCGATAAAATATTCGTAATCCAGCATGAGAGCCAATACAGGTGAAATATGGGATCGTGAGCAGTTATTAAATGACTCTCTATCTTGATTCAGAATCTTATAGTCATAGTCTAAAATTTCCCGATTGAGCAGCATAATTTGAAAGCTTGCATTGTCGACGGGCAGGTCCAAGGTCAATACCGGTCTTTCGTTATAGCGATCCTCCACCAATTCACAATTATCCAGGTGAGCTGCAAATTTACGGCTGACAAATTCTGCATCGAATTCTGAAAAGTCAACACTATTGCCTTCAACGGTTCTCAAGCTTGTTGTCGCGAAAGCATTGCCACACAGGAATATGGCTAAAGCTGTGGTAATTTTAAGAATTTTTCGTTGGTTCATTGTTCGTGATACCTATGAATTAATCTGCCTGCCTGTCTGGCCGTATTTCTTATGCGGTCCACCCGAGACCCTCTCAACTTTTCATTCTATAATGACCAGCAGCAAGAAGATGAGCAAAATCCAGTATTGAAGAATTGTCCCTATATAGGCACTATTAGCCCAGCGCTGTTATAACTCAATACTGTATTAGCTCAGCTGCCATTAGCTAAGGGCTACAGACTTTAAAAATTGCGACTCGCATCTATAGACGGCACTGCATAAGTATATCAGCTGCACCCACAAATATAGAGGGTAATGAAAAGGGAAATAATCATGCCTCTCGATATAACATTCACCTTGAGTGATGAAGACTTACAAAAGTTTCAGGACAGCGTCGACAAGGGAAGAAAGCTAGTCACTAATGAAGATAGTGCTGTCGAGATCGAAGATGCTGCCAGCAAAATGATCGCCAAGGTTAAGGAGTTTGATCTGCCCCAGTTTATTTGCGACCGACTGTTCTAACTTGAAATCCTGATTAACATGATTCGTGATAAGGAATGGAAGTTAACTAAGGAAGAATGCGACAGCATTCGCGGTGCACTTTATTACTTCGTAGATCCTGACGATGTTATTCCTGACCATATTCCCGGCATCGGATTTCTTGATGATGCAATGTATGCAGAAATTATAGTGAATGAGCTCAAAATTTAAATAAAAATGTATCAGGAGTTCTGCCAGTTTCGCATCGCAGAAGAAAATAGAAGAAGAAGTCGTGGCGAAGACCCTCATGTAGCCCGCGAAGACTGGATAGAAGAAAAGCGTGCTACATTACATGAAAAAATGTGGGAACGCCGGGTACTGAGAAACGGCGGTCGCGGTTGGCGAATGAGATTAATCTAGGCCACTAAAGAAAATCTACGGAGTTAATGTGCGCATCTTACAAAGCGGTCTGCTATTGGCCGGAATTATTTTTTGCCAACCGTTTTATGCACAGCAGACCCTGGTGCCTATCGACGAAACCATCAAGAATAACTTTGAAATTCTTGCCGCCGATCAACGCGTACTAGCTGCTCTGGAAAAAATCGAACAGCGGGAAACAGAGACTGTTGCCGAACAAATCCGTATAACTGAAATCCCTGCCCCACCCTTCATGGAAGAAAGGCGAGCCGCTTACTTTCTGGATCAACTAAAATCCCGCGGGCTGGAGGATGCTTATCTTGATAGCGAGGGAAATGTTGTAGCGATTCGGGAAGGCTCCGGTGGCGGACCTGTATTACTGATTGCTGCTCACCTTGACACAGTGTTTCCCGAAGGCGTTGATACCTCGGTAGAACTCCGAGGCGGACGATACTATGCGCCAGGCATCGGAGATGACACCCGAGGATTGGCCGCCATGCTGTCCATGGTGGAGGTCCTTAACGAAAGCGGCATCGAAACCGTGGGTGACATTATTTTTTCCGGCAATGTTGGAGAAGAAGGACGCGGTGATCTTCGCGGCGTAAAAGCCCTGTTCCGGGATCGACCGGACATCGACGGTTTTATTTCAATCGACGGCGTAACCCTGAGACGCATCACCACAGGCGGTACCGGCAGTCGACGCTTCGAGTTTCACTTCAAGGGTCCTGGCGGGCATTCTTTTGGCGCATTCGGAACAGCCAGCGCAATCCATGCTATGGGCCGGGCTATAAGTAAAATATCCGATATCGAGACACCTCAATTTCCTAAAACCACCTTCACAGTGGGTACGGTCGAAGGCGGCACTTCAGTTAACTCTATCGCGGCGGATGCTATCTTCGCTCTGGATATGCGCTCAAATGATCGGCAGCAGTTAGCTATTTTGGAAGAAACAATAAAGGCCGCTGCACTGGAAGCAGTTGCCGAGGAAAATGCCAGATGGGGAGAAGGCGAAATATCGGTTGAGTTCAATCTGATTGGTGATCGACCGGTTGGCAGAACCGCTACCGACAGTCCCATAGTCCAGATAGCCGCCTTGGGCTTCGATGCGGTGGAAGTGGAATTACAAGAACTGGGCATTTCCAGCACCGATTCAAACCTGCCTATGTCTCTGGGAATACCAGCCATCACCATCGCCGGTGGAGGTAACGGTGGCGGAGCCCATTCTCCTAGCGAGTGGTTTTCTCCACGGGAATCTCACGTAGGCCCACAACTGGCCCTGCTGCTTACCCTCGGTCTGGTTGGCATCGAAGGAATCAGCCCTGCCATGTTGGAAAAAAGAGCCCCCTAGCAGCTGTAAATTAGTCGTCTGCTCCTTTACGAAGATGGCCATAGATCAACTCTTCGGTAAATTCTACGCACTTGTATTCGAGCAGCTGCATATTTTCTTCCAGTCTTCGATAGAGCGGAAAACTTATTTTCCAGGGCCGAGTATAAATATTCGTGTCTTCCAGTGTCGCCTCATACATCAAGGTGTTTGGCCCCATATGGGTATAACGCTCTATAACTTTCAGATCTTCGGTGTGGTGATTGCCAGCGTGATCAAACCAGGTATCTGCTACCTGATCGGTCACATCTATCACCAGAGTGTCTCCCTCAAATCGGCCCAGTGAATGACCCATCCAGGTGTAGATTGGTGCCTCATAATCCGGCTCGTCCATGTAGACAATTCTGCTGGCACTGGCGAATTCATAGGCCATGATCACGTGCTGCGGAGATTGAATAATCTGGAACGGAAATGGTAAGTATGTCGCTCGCGGAATTCCCGGCATATAGCACTTAACAACAGGGTCTCTAGCCAACCAATCTGACTTGTTTTCCTGTTGTTGGGCTCGCGCGACTGCTGTATACGGAATCTCTCCGCCTTCAACAATTCCCAAACCGGCGGGTATTGCCCCTATTGCTCCCAACTGGAACATGGGGCCAAAATCTGCCGCATGGGGCTCTATATCGAAGTGAGCAGAGCCTAGAGCCTGCCAAATGCCATTGAAGTCAGGGTTGCCATCTGACGTTCTGGGTATGGAGGCATTTTCCGCCGCCATGGTGATCACTGGAAGAATTATGGAAAAACCAAATACTGCAGCAACTAGCTTTCTGGATACTGATCTCATGCTTATCTCCGGAACTGTTCTTATTTAAACTATGCTAGGGGAGTACTCTTTTATGTCAGCTTCTGGCAATGTACTAAATATGGCCGCATTCGCAAAGTATTTTAAATATACAGCCGAAACCTGAACAAAAGGATTAGAGCCCTGCAACTTCTAGCCAATTTGGAAATGACTGCGCCAAGCATCTGGATGAGAGAATCCGGTCTGGCGTTCTTCACGTCTCTAAGTCTCCATTCTCTTGCAATGGCTTTTCTGGTGGGGATAAATCTCGCGCTCGCTCTAGGCATATTAGGTCGCATGCCCCGCTTCCAGTTGCAAAACTTTGATGGTTATTTCAGGCTCCACTGGTATGCATGTGCGTTGGTTTTCATCTCCGGGCTTGCGTTACTGCTCGCCTATCCTGCCAAAGCCCTCACCAACCCGGTTTTTTATGCAAAGCTTTTTACGCTGGCTTGCGGGTTGCTTATTGCATACAAATTTCAGCTGCACTCCCGCAAGCAAAAGCCGGATTCCATCATGCAAAGCACTATGAAGAACTGGGCGATTATTTCTATTTTACTGTGGGTAGCAACGATAACCATGGGGAGGTTTCTGGCCTATACCCATGAAGTATTGCTGGCATCACGATTTTTCCAGGGTTAGGGGATTCTGAAAAAAAACATGATTGAATACCTACTTAATTTTTCCCAGAGTACCGGCATTTATAACTTCATGAACTCCCCGTGGGGGTGGCCCATAGTGGAATCAATTCACTTTATAGGTCTTTGCATGATAATTGGCTCGGTAGGAGTTTTCGATCTTCGCCTGATGGGCGTTGCCAAACAAGTTGAAATCGCAAGTTTGCACAAACTGGTTCCCGTTGGTGTTGCCGGTTATTTATTAAATGTCGCAACTGGCACCATGTTTCTAACAACCGCACCCGATCAATATATCTACAACCCTGCCGTGCAATCGAAATTGCTGTTTATGCTTGTCGCTGGTATCAATATGCTGTTTTTCTATAGCACAACAGCCCAACAGAGCTACTCCACCCCTGTAGCTCAACAGGCACCAACTCGCGCCCGGCTCATTGGCACAGTCTCCCTGCTCTGCTGGTGCGCAGTTATCATATGTGGCCGACTAATAACCTATTACCGCCCTCCTTATCATTGGTGCCTGTTTTGCTAATAACTGAGGTGCTAGTACAATAGGGCATACTATCGGGTCCGGGTGACAAACAGATTGCATCGACTCGATAACTGAATAGTGATATATCGGAAAATGTAATGTCGGAAACCTCTCCTCCTCCATCGCCGTCTCAACCTCGCACCCAATCGCGACTGCAGAAACGCATTGAAGTAGGTGTTTTTCACATTCGCATAAACTTATTAGTGGCTGCATGTGTGTTAATGACGACAGCAGCGTTTGGCCGCCTCGGGATCTGGCAATTAGACAGGGCTGCGGAAAAAGTGGACGCACAGCAGATTCTGGAAATTGAATCCAGCGTCAACGCTACCCCCATCGAGGATATCCCCGCCGGGCACCTTCACCCTGCCAATGATGAATTACAAAACAGGCATGTAGCCCTTCGTGGGCAATATGAAAACGACAGAACCGTGTTGTTGCTTGCTGAATTTTTTGAGGGTTTGATAGGCTTTGGCGTTGTGACTCCTTTTCGCCTGGCCAGCAATAATCAACTTGTAATGGTTAGCCGCGGTTGGACTACCGGTATTCTGCCGCCGGATACCCCGCCGGACCTGAAGATAGTGGATGGTTATCAGGAATTGAACGCTCAGATATTCGTACCCCCTCCCAATGCCCGTATCATCCCCAGCCAGATAGATGCTTCCGTATGGCCTTTGAGGATGCGCTCTCTGGAATTGGATGTTCTATCCGAAATATTGCAGGAGCCTCTATTCCCGTTTGAAGTACGCCTCACCGAGGACCAACCGGGCACTCTGGTACGCCACTGGCCTGCCGTTAGCGCCGATGTAAACCAGAATTTATCCTATGCAATTCAATGGTTTAGCTTCGCCATACTGGTACTCTTCATCAGTATATTGGCCAGCAGCAACCTGTGGTCGCTGATTAAGGGGTCTGAGCCCGAGGGCTAGCGGCAAAACAAGAACGCAATAGCCCTTCATCCAACGTATTTTCGCCTCATTTTAACCGAGCAAATGTTCTAAATTTCCACGAATAATGCTAGAGTCCGCGTGTTATACAGGGCTTGTTATTAGCTCACACCGCATTTCTTTTAAATTGCTCAGGGGAGTAGCAAATATGCGAATTTTTTCCGCGACGTCTCAATTAGGTGGCGCTGCCGCTGCGATTGCCTTTTTGGTATCCGGTGCAGTATCGGCTCAGGCTGATGAAGTTACCTTTCACAAGGATATTGAACCAATTCTGCAGCGCAGCTGTCAGAACTGCCACCGCCCAGGCGGCGCAGGTCCAATGCCGCTCACTACTTACGATGAAGTAGCGCCATTTGCCGGCCTTATCGAATATAAAGTTGGCCTTCGTGACCGTGCGGGCGCCATGCCTCCATGGTATATGGAGAAAGACATTGGCATTCAGTCATACAAGGACGACCCGTCTCTAAGCGATGCCGAAATTGCTGCCGTATCGGCCTGGGCACGCAGCGGCACTCCAAAAGGTGACGAGGCAGATGCTCCTACTCCATTGGTATTCGATGACAGCCTGAAGTGGAAGGCCGGTGAACCTGATCTGGTTGTTGTGATGAATGATGTAACCAAGCTGGCTGGCACGCCTGACTGGTGGGGCGAGATCGATTATATCGCCACCGGTTTGGAAGAAGACCGCTATGTTAAGTCTGTCGAAGTCGTTGAAGTTAACGATGTAGACAACCAGTCAGGAACTGGTCGCGAAACAGTTGGTGGGCGATACATATTCCACCATATGATCTGGGGCACAGCGATGCTGGACGAGAATGGCGAACGGGAAGGCGGTCCTTCGATCCCTTGGCCCGTTCACGAAGTTGGACGTAACGCAGACATCTTCGACGAAGATGCAGGTCGTTTACTGAAAGCCGGTTCATACATTGTTTCCGATTCGGTTCACCTGCACTCTAATGGCCGCGACACCACTGGACACCTTGAAGTCGGTTTCCGCTTCCATGATGAAGACTACGAGCCAAAATACCAGAACAGCTTTAGCGCTCTGGGTAACGGCGTAGACATTAGCATCACTGGTAACGAAAAAGATCAGGAATTGCATGCCTACACTGTTCTTCAGCAACACACGAAAGTAATTACTTTCGAGCCTCACCTGCACGCACCGGGCGAGCGTATGTGTCTGGAAGCAATCTGGGGTTACACAGTCGAGACTCTTTCTTGCGTAGGCTACGACCATAACTGGGTACGTGGCTATCCATACGAAGACAGTGCCGCTCCTCTTTTACCGAAGGGCACAATCCTCCACATCGTTGGTTATATGAACAATACGGATTCCAATCCTAATGTTCCTGATCCGCGTAACTGGCAGGGTTCCGGCAACCGATCTGTAACTAATATGTTTATCGATCTTGGTATTCGGGTAACTCTCACTGACGAGCAGTTTTTCGAAGCCATGGAAGAGCGTCGTCAGGTACTGAATCTTGGTCCTAACGACCACGTCGTAGGCTGTCCTCTCTGTCTGGCTCCTCTTGTAGCGCCAGTATCAGAAGAAGAAAGCAACGAAGTAGCTGCTAACTAGAGTTCAGGATTAAGTAACAATGATCTATCTGACTAGCGCAACAATCAGCAGGACAAAAGTCCTGCTGATTGCTTCTTTTCTGCTTCAAGCATCCCAATTCTCTTTGGCTGACAGCTACCGATTCGGGCAGCACATCGAGCCGGCTTATGAAGGCTGGCGACCTAATGCGGATGGTACTTTCAGCTTCATATTTGGCTACATGAACGAAAACTGGGAAGAGCAACTGGATGTCGAGATTGGCGAAAATAATTTTTTCAGCCCAGGTGACTCGGACCGCGGTCAACCAACACACTTTTTACCCCGTCGTAATCGCTTTCACTTCGAAGTGGTAGTGCCTTCAGATTGGGGAGATCGTGAACTGGTGTGGACTGTTAATGCAAACGGCGTAGAACGGAAAGCCTATGCCACTATGAAGGCGGACTATCTTGTCGACAATATGGTTATAGCTTCAGAGACAGGCTCTCTGGGAGCCGGAACCAGTAGCCCTGAATCACGCGCCAATATCCCCCCGCTTGTAACTGTTCAAGGTGACCAAATTCGTTCGGCCCGCGTCGGTGAGCCAATCACTATCGTGACCAATGTGAGCGATGACGGACTGCCGGTGGCACGCAGGGAATCAACTACTACGGAAAGTGCCTTGATGGCCCGCATGATGCGCCCACCTAGCAGAATTACCGTCGGTAAAGTCAACGGTCTGTTTCTCTCATGGAATAAGTTTCGCGGCCCTGGTGAAGTAACCTTTGATCCACCTCTGCCAAAGCCATGGGAAGACACCCGAACATCAGCCAACTCTCCATGGGGAGCCCTGTGGCTACCTCCTGAAATTCCTGAGGACGGAAATTATGAAGTGACAGCAACATTTTCCGAGCCCGGGACTTATATTCTTTGGTCGAGAGCCGATGATGGCGGTCTTTATCACGATGGCTATATTACGGTAAACGTAAGCGAATAAAATCGGAAACAATAATAAGAACCTTAAAGGGCGGAATTCCGCCCTTTTTTGTGCCTGTAATAGATCGTAACAGTCTCGGTCTGGGCGTACTGGCTAAAAGCGATTAGTATTCTTGATATCAATCAATCTGCCTGGATACAGCCCTGCTATGTTCTACTAGCGGTGATGTGTAAAACAATAAAAGAGCGGAACAAAACATGACTAAATTACCTTCCAACTCCCGATCTTCTCTACTGATTCTACTAGCATCGATTCTAATGAGCCTGATGGCAGGTTCGGCATTGGCACAACTCAGCTATCGTAGCGGAGCGGAAATCGAGCCCGGATACGAAGGCTGGCGTGAAAACGAAGACGGCACTATCTCCTTCATTTTTGGCTATATGAATGACAACTGGGAAGAGCAACCGGATATCCCTATTGGTGAAAACAACTTTTTTACTCCCGGGGATGCCGATCGCGGTCAACCCACCCATTTCCTGCCAAGAAGAAACCGCTTCACCTTTGAAGTAGTGGTGCCCGCAGATTGGGGGGATCGGGAGCTTGTTTGGGAAATTACCCACAATGGTGAAACTAATCGCGCCTACGGCACCCTGGCAACCGACTACACCATCGACAATATGGTAATAGCCTCGGAAACCGGCTCATTGGGAGCAGGCACGAGCAGCCCCGAATCCAGAGCAAATATTGCTCCAGTGGTGACTGTGCTGGGCGACACAGTAAATGGCATACAGGTAAGAAATATCGGGATTGGAGAAGAATTAGTCATTGATACCAATGTTGAAGATGATGGACTTCCCAAACCCCGAGGCACAAATACACGAGCTTCGACTCCTGTTCAGGAACGCATGATGCGCCCTCCCCGCAGAACCACTGTGGGAAAAAGCAACGGCCTATTCCTGTCCTGGAACAAGTATAGAGGACCAGGCAACGTCACATTTGACCCGCCACAGATCAAGGCATGGGAAGATACCCGAACTTCAGCGAATTCCCCCTGGGGAGCTCTATGGGTACCACCAGCCGTTCCCGAAGACGGCAACTATCAGGTCAGGGCAAGTTTCGACACACCGGGAACCTATATTCTCTGGGCACGAGGAGACGACGGCGGTTTGTACCATGACCAATATATTACGGTGAATGTGAGCCCCTGAAGCGGAGCCGTTATTGCTGGTCTTCGTCTTTTAACTCGATAGTAAAAGGTGGATCGTATCTCGGCGGATCCTGATCGAGGATGATATTAGTCCGAGGCGGGGTAACAAACTGGGTATCTGGTCCGCCGTTTCTCATCATCAACACTAATTCTTCTGCGTCTCTGGTTTCAGAAGGCGGTACGGCTTCAGGCCCAAAGGAAAAGCTGAAACTTCCCCTTACCAATTGCTCATTGGCGGACAGAATAGCCCAGTCTGCCGTATAGTAGGTAGCTGCACTTAATGCCGGAAGCTCCAGAGAAAATGAATTTCGCGCGCGGGGGTTGTATCGGAAATTGATATCCACCCAATCCCGCTGATTGTTTCTCAATGTCAGTTTCACCAAGCGCACATTTCGTGGAAAGTTTAATGCTAGCTTTCCCGGGGCCAGATCCATAACGGAATTGTCTAGCGGCGTGGTTTCTGTTTCCTTACTAATTCCTGTAGTATCCGCTGCGAATAGAGAATGAGCATGGCCCGGTTGCTGTCCAGAAGCTGGCTCTCCAGCTACAAAAAACCCTGCAACAAGGAGTGAGGTGGTTAACGCCAGAGGTCGTGGGCCTGCTAAATTCATAAAACTATAATTTCTCTAATTAATTCGGTTTTGCCGGATACTGGATCACTTCGTGGAATTTTACAGACAGCCGGAGCAGAATTCTAGCTACACATGAGATTAGATTTTATATGCAACATTCTGATTTACCTAAAATTTTAACGGAATTGGAAAATAGCGGGGATAATACTGCTGAATTTTCTGAAGATTGGAGTCAGGGACGCTCTGCGTTCGGGGGCATCTCGGCAGCGTTCGCCTCCACGGCCATGCGCAAACTTGTAGCAAATGACAAGCCCATACGATCTCTAATGGTTTCATTTATCGCGCCCCTGCCCGCCGGCAAATGTAAAGTTGAACCCTCGTTGCAAAGAGAAGGTAGAAACGTCAGCCAGTGTGCAGCCTCTTTAATTCACGATGAAAAGCTTTGTTTACAGGCTATGGCTGCATTTGGTAATTCCCGGGAAGGGTTTTCCGTGGATCAACAAGCAAAATTTGACCCTCTGCCCAGAGAGAACGGGGTTAGGTTTGACGGCCATGCCAAACGACTTCCCAATTTCCTGAAATTCTTCGATGGGGCCTGGGTTGGAGGCGGCATGCCCTTCGCCAGTAAATTCCAGCCGACATTGAAAATGTGGGTGAAGCATAAGTCGGATATGCGCAACTTCCCTGTCGAGAAAATCGTAACCATTGCCGATATTCCACCACCGGTAATCTTGACTCATTTCAGCAAGCCCCCAGTTCCTTCAAGCTCCCTCAGTTGGTCACTGGAGTTTGTAGTGCCACCTCAAGAAATAGAGTCTGAATGGTTTTATCTGGAATTTGAAACCGAAGCAGCCGCAAACGGATATACCCAGCAATCCGGTAGAATATTCGATGAGGGCGGTCGGCTTTGCGCGCTGTCCCGACAATGCATGGTATATTTTGGTTAGTTGCTGACTGTTGTAGGAAGTTGCAGAGAGTTATAAAGAGTTGCGACAACTGGCAGAAATAGAGGCTCACTGGAAAGGCAGCCAATTGCCTGACAGCGGCTATCACTAGTAAAATTCACTCATAGAGTTAGATTACTGGTTCCACAAGGATTATGAATACACTGAAAAACTTTTTTGGCAAATATTGCAAGCTGCTGCTGTCTGCCTTGCTTATGTTCAGCCCATCTCCATCTATGGCGCAACACACCCATGGAATACTGACACCGGGTGTTACTTTCCCGCCGGACGATTCGGTGCTGAATGAATCTCCCAGAATGATCACCATGAGTTTTCGTGTTGATGTCAGCCTACTAAAACTTGCGCTGTATACCGCCGAGGAGAAATGGATAAACATCGGCTTTCAATACACCCCTGATAATTACACCCACAGTTATGTATTCCCGATTCCCGACGAACTTCCGGCTTCCGAATTTTATATTGCCCGTTGGTCGGTAACCGATGAGCGACGAAGATTGTTGAATGGAGAGTTTCTGTTCGCATTCGGTGACGATGCTATTCCACCTTCTGAAACCATAGAGTCCCGGGTTAGCGATCTTGAAGAAGTGCTCCCCTCTACTGGCTCGTACCGGATCGAAAGAGAAGAATGAAAGAGAAAACTGAATGTAAATCAGGAATAAAAACGCAAAGCTCGAGGGCTTAACGGAATTTAAACCCTTGCTCTTCCAGAAATTTTCTCATATGGGGGCGCGCCTTGTCTGACAACAATCCGGCCACCTGCTCACTCCAGCTAATACCATGACCACCACCTGTTCGCGTTTTATAATACTCGCGAATTTCTTCGTCATAGCTTTCGATAGCCTCTTTGTCTCCTTCTTCGTTATAAATCTCTTGCTTCATAACAACAGGGACAGGTAGGCGAGGTTTGATCTCTGGGTCCTGATCGGGATAACCAAGACTCAAACCAAAAACCGGATAGACTCCCCGCGGCAATTTTAACAGACGGGAAACTTCCGCCGGGTCATTTCTGATTCCGCCGATGTAACAAATTCCCAAGCCAACTGATTCGGCAGCAGTGACCAGGCTCTGGGCCATAAGAGAAACGTCCACAGTTGCGATAATAAAATGCTCAGTAAAATCTCCTTCGAAGGGCTTGTCATAGGCCTCACAGTAATTACCCGCCCTCTTCAAATCCGCACAAAACATCAGAAATTCCGCAGCTGATTCCACGTAGCCTTGATTGCCTGCCAACTTGGCGATAGCAGAACGGGTAGCACTGTCAGTGATGCGGATAATTGTTGAACCCTGCAGAAAGCTGGACGTCGCTGCAGCCTGCCCCGCCAGAACAAGGTCGTTTAATAATTCCGATTCAATTTTCTGATCGGTAAATTTGCGGATACTGCGATGGGATTTCAGCAGCTCTAATACTGTACTCATTGATTTCTACCTTTTTAAAGAAGCAGGTTTAGTGTGGCTCAGCCAGATTGTCGAGAAATGCAGGTACTACATCATTGGCCAGATTTGATTCCGCGTTAAACAGCAGCACCATACCAATATTTGCATCGGGTACGAAAGCCATTTCTGATCGGTATCCCCGCACGCCACCGCCATGGTGAACAACCCTTAGCCCCTTGTAGTCGAACACTCTCCAACCTGTGGCGTAATAGGCTTTTTCGAGACCAGACCAGCGATTGAAATAATTTCCCCGTGGCGTAGAAATTACAGGTTCGTGTAGTTCGGAAAGGAAATCAGGGGGAAGCACTTCGGGAAAAGCACCAAGATTTGCCCGTAACCACATACTCATATCAAAAATACTGGCGTTAATTCCTGCTGCTGGTGCAGCAGAGTAGTAAGCCGGATTGGTGGTAGTTGTTCTCCAACTACCTCTCACCATACGGTGAGGCAAAGTGGACTGCGGATCATCCATATATGGTTCGAGACCTACGCTCGCAGTAACCATCCCCAATGGCTTGAAAATTTGTTCGTAGAGATACTGCTCATAACTGTCACCTGTACTCTGCTCAACCACATCTGCAATCAGGGAAAATATTACGTTCTGATATCCGTAACACTGTCCTGGTTGGCATACGGTAGGAATCTCATCAAACTTGGGTTTGATACTGTCATATAAAACACCATCATCAAGCAGGTTTGAATAAGAATGAGGCATTAAACCCGTTGAATGACTCACAACATGTTTTAGGGTAATTCCTCTTGAAGATCTGCCTGTACCGATATTCATCTCCGGGAACAAATCACTTATTCGAGAATCCCAGGACTGAAGGTTTTGATCCACTAACAGGGTTGCCGCTGTTCCCGCAAAAGTTTTGGACATGGACGCTATTCTGAAAATAGAGTCAGCGCTAACCAGTGCCTCCTCCTGTACACTTTTCAACCCCCAGGTTTCCATATGCATAACCCCTTCGCGGGAGACAATGGCCAGTGCGGCACCGGGAATATTTTTCTCATCGGAAACCCCTTCCAGCCATTCCACGAATGGCAGAAAGTCGTAATTATAGCGCTCGCCAGAAACGGGACCGGCGGCGAAACTGAAGGCCGGCAATAAAAGCATCAAGGACAGGGGAAGATACAGAAGAGACAACAAAGCCTTCCGTGGATTATGGCGGGTATGGTGACAACTATTTTTCAAACCAGCTTTTCTATTTTGCTCTAATTAAATTCAGCAGTATTAATTTCAGCACTGATTTCTATCAACCTGGCCAAGCCTATATGGATTCGTGATAGAGAATGCAGAAATAAGGCAGACTATTCCACAACAATGGGAGTGGTATTCCCCCGAATAGTTCCCCCGATCGGTAATTCATTTCTTATAGACAAAAAGAAGCCGACCTTACATAAGTTTAGTCGGCCAAAGAGGGGCACTTTTTAGCTCCGGAGGAACTAAAATTCTTGCCAGAGGGGTAAGTTATTCGGGAAAGAACAGCAACATGTGTCGCCCTTCTCTGACGACGGTGATCGCTGCTAATCGACCGGTTTCGTTGATGGCGTCATTAAAGGCCGCCAGATCTTCAATTCCCTGCCGATTAACCTCAACGATGACATCCCCCGCTCTCAAGCCGACAGTCCATGCTGTGCTGCGGGACTCCACGCCTACTACAAGCACTCCGGGGGTGTTTTGATCAGCAGTCTGTATCTGTGCACCGCGAAATTCATTGCTGGCAGGGCGGCGGCTATCACCGGCTTCTAGCTGGCGCTCCCGGCCACCGATGGTTACATCCATCTCTCGCCTGTCACCATTGCGATATAGAGCCAACTCGACTTTCTCACCCTGCAACTTCAGGCCGATCATATTGCGCAGCTCACGGCTTCCACCCACCAATTCATCGCCTATTTCCACGATGACATCAGATACTTCGATACCTGCCTGTTCGGCAGCGCTTCCAGCCACAACGCTGGTGACCAGAGCGCCTGATTCAGCATCAATATCTAAGGCCTCAGACATTTCAGTAGTGAAATCCACTATGGACACTCCCAATATGCCCCGGCGTACTTCTCCATCTCGTTGTAAATGGCCAACAACAGCCTCCACCATATCCACTGGTACAGCAAAGCCAATGCCATTGCTGCCTCCGTTTCCACTAATGATGGCGGTATTAATTCCAATCAGGTTTCCTTCCAGGTCCACCAAAGCGCCACCGGAATTCCCCAGATTGATAGCTGCATCAGTCTGGATAAAGTCTTCATAGTTCTCTCGATTCAGGCCTGCCCTACCGAGAGCGCTGACAATGCCGGAGGTGACAGTCTGGCCTATGGCGAATGGATTACCGATGGCAACCACGTAATCCCCAACGGCTACGCTATCTATATCCGCGAGCCGGATTTCACTGAGCTGATTACCGGATATCTGTAGCAAAGCGATATCGGTTTCGGCGTCACTACCTAGTAATTCAGCCTCTTCAGTACGCCCGTCATTTAGCTGGACGGTGATAGAGTTGGCGCCATCAACTACATGATGGTTAGTGACTATCAAGCCTTCACCTGCATTGAAAATGACGCCTGAACCCGCTCCAGTAGCGCGAGGGGCTCGGGGCCCTCTAGGGGTTTGGGGTCCTCGAGAAGAGAATTCAGGCAAATTGTCAAAATATCGCCTGACTTCGTCGGGCAAATCCTCTCCTTCAATAATGAAACGATTCCCGGTAGGTATAAATTTGCTTACCTGAATACTCACCACCGCCGGGGTAACTCCCTCCAACATAGGCGCCAAGGTGGGAATTCCCTGAGCCTGTGCCTGTGGCGTAATTGCCTGACTATAAGTCGTGAGTCCCGCTATCAGGATAATCAGAAAAACCTTCCTTAAATGGCTAATAGTTAAAATTTTCAATTTTTTATCTCCTTATCTTCACTTAACACTTAGTTCAAAACCCTTATAAACAGAGCTTCTGCGTTAATATGGCTCCAAAGTAAGGCTGAACGCGCTGAAATACCTGAAATTCGGGTGAATAAAACATCCAGAAATTATGAAGATGAATAAAAACCTCAAAATAGTGGTCTTAATCTATTAGAATCAGTGTAGAAAGAAATTTAGAGTAAAGTCTGACAGCGACCTTTTAGTGGCCCGTTAACCAAACCTGTAACCAAATAGCAATTAGCTACGTCTAAGCTGGAGAGAATCGGAAAAGTACTAGTATTAGTAATAAAAAGCACCGGAAGCTGTCCAAATTAGACGATTAAAAGAATTAGCGGAAATATTGCGATGAATAACTCTCAGGAAATACAAATCGAGAATGCCGGGCAAATCGAGGCGCTTGATCTGGATGAAGCGAGGCAGCCATTTGCAATTGGTGACTGGCGAGTAATGCCTGAATTAAACCGAATTCAACATCGCAAACTAAACGCCAACAAACAGTTGGAGCCCCGCCTCGTGAACCTGCTTTGCCATCTGGTAAATAATCAGGATAGGGTTATCAGCAGAGACGAACTGGTGCAGGTGCTATGGCCCCGGGTTATTGTTAATGAGAATTCACTGACCCGCGCTGTATCCGAGTTACGGAAACAGTTACGTCATGACGATTCCGATCTTCAATACATAGAAACCATTCCGAAGAAAGGCTATCGACTACTACTGGCAGCTGAAGAACTTCAGCAAGAGCATGAATCAAATGGCGTAAGAACTGCGTCTATCGACAATGCCAACAGCAAAATCCCTAAGGGAATCCCACAAAACACCCTACATGCTGTCGCGGCTGTATTGGCCGTAACTGCAACCATTGCTCTTTATCCGTTTGGCCACTCCACTAACCCGGAAAGTGAGCAACAATTTATAGATCAGCCTACGTTGCCTCTGCTTTCAGATCAGATTGTGGACCCTGAAGCGGATTATATGGGCGGTGAATTCAGATTAAGCACCATGGATATGGGCGAACATGACAACTGGGGTGCCACTGACATCCCCGCAGCGTCGGCCAGTGTTCCGGTAGTTTCCAGTGATGGTAACCAGTATGCCTATATTAGCTACAACCAGAATGGTTCTACTATTTATCTCGGGAGCCTGAGCGGAGCAATGGAGCCTGTCGCTGTCTACAGTAATAGCTCCCACCTTTATAATCTGGCTTGGTCACCATTAGGCGATGGTCTGCTGTTCGCCAAGAAGACAGGTTTGACCACGGCTGCTATCTATTCCCGTGGTGCTAACAATGACGAGTTATATAACCTCGACCTTGATACTTACGTGGCCAGTAAGTTGACTCTTGATAACAGCCCTGCTGTTAATACCCCGGTTACCAAGCAAAGTCTTACGTAGTTTCAATATTCATTTATATTGCTAGGTATTAGCCATAATCTATTGATAATAAATGATTTCTAATGGCTAGGTGGACCGATTACTGTTGAGAAATATGTTGTTAGCAGCATAATCAACAATGCCACCAATGCCTCCACCCGAATAGAATTTCCAATCTGTCGAGCATCGCCATTGGCAAGAATTTTCGGCACCAGTTTGTATCTGTTCAAGGCTGCGATTGCCAGAATACAGACTACCAGCAATAGCTTAATCACAATAGAAATCCCATAGGCACTGGAAATCAATTGCCCCGGCATGGTAAAGAATTGAAATAATAGCAGCACACCGGATGCCGCCAACAGGGCAACTATTCCCATAGCAAGACTGCCAAACCGCTCCAGACCGTTCTTAACTGTAGCCAGATCGCTACTAGCTGAAAGCACCCATAGCGGATACAGACTGCCTATCCAGAAAGAGAATGCGAGGAAATGAAGAAAAATACTTATCTGCCCGGGAACACTTAATACCGAAGCATGACCTCCTATTCGAAAGCTGTATGCGAGCAGGAACAGAGCCGGGCTATACACCCTGAACACCATTCGGTAGAACATTTCACCCGGTGGTCGATCCAGATTTGATATCTTTTTGAGGTAAAAAATACTGGCCAGCAGGGAAATAACAAAGCCGGCAGAGCGATACAGGGTCATCTCGCCCTGCTGGGTACTCATCAGCAGTGAGATCATTGACCAGTCAAACATTCCCTCGAGGCCGCTGTCATTAAGCAGACCAACCTGAAGGAGATAATTCAGCAATACAGCCTGGAACCCCAGAAAAGAGCCAATGAGAATATAAGTAAAATTTTTCTCCATCATGAGTCGGGACCCATCGGAGAATTTCCACATACAAAAACTGCCGCCAGCGATGCTGGCGGAACCTGCATAGAGAAGTAATTTGCAAACGAGGCTGGCTAATTCCCAGCTGCCGGGGAAAATTGTCATCTGCTAAAGACTAAGCGGGAAGGTGAAGCGAGTCCAGCCTGAATATCAGGACCCCGGCTTCACTTCAAAGCTGTATGAATTAGCCACGGTATGGCCATCTGCACCGATCACAGCCCAGTTTACGGTGTATACCCCGGACTGTAATCCCGGAGTCGCTATTGAATAAGCCGCCTTGCTCTCGGTGGAGGCCTCAAAACCCGTCGCTATTTCCTGCTCAGCCTTCATCAAGTCCAGCTTTATCAGTCGCACCGGCCCGGTGAAAACCAGATCAATTTTGGCAGGAGCTACGCTGACTACCGACTCGTCCGCCGGAGTAGATTCCTTGAGACCGGTGTGGGCCAGAGCCTGAATTGAAAACAAAAGCGACGCTGTGAAAAGAATTAGCACTCTTGATGCTTTCTTGCCTTTAATCAGCAAATTCATTATTTTACCTCTGGTTATTCATGTATATTCAACATGCTTTTTCGCCTCAAATAGAGCTATTCCTAAGTAGCTGTATTCACTATGGCAGTCATTATCTCAGCTTTAGGCTGGAGGCGCGACGCAATAACTGCGGCATATTGTCGCTCCGAATTCCGATTGATTTAGGGGGATAAAAACTAGCTCTTACGCTGCCAGACATGACAGAGTGGCGACACAGATATTTCCTCCAACACGGTTCCAGGGCGGGCATTGATTATGGATAGAAGTGTATCAGCCACATCATCGGCCTCTACGGCATTGTCGGATGCATCCCCGGGCTCAAAATGCAGCTCATCGAAAAAGGCAGTACGCACCGCTCCCGGATTGATGATGCTCACTCTTACCCCGGATTTGCCGCATTCATCTCTCAAAGACTGGGCAAAACCTCTAATAGCAAACTTACTGGCGCAGTAAATACTGCCCTGACGCGCTCCTTTCAATGCCGCCTCGGATGCAGTGAATACAACATCCCCGCTACCCTGCTTCTTCAGCAGAGGGAGGAATGTTTTTGTCACTATAGCGTGGCTCATAAAATTCACATCCATCACAAGACGCAAATCTTTAACCGATAGCTGCTCAAGAAAACCCATTTTTCCGATTCCGGCATTGTTTACTAAAGCTTTCACTGGCATGGCCATACTTTTCACTTCATCAAGCAGACTGTCGATAGTCTGTGGAAGCAATGAGATGTCTGCGAGGTCAATCTTGTGAAAAGAAAAACGCTCATGGGAGATGGCTGGCTGTTTGTCGCCTCGGGAGAATCCGATCACCCGGTATCCTTCGCCAAGCAATTTCAAAGTCATGGCAAGACCTATTCCGGAGGTAGGACCGGAGATGAGAATCAATTGGTTTTTCTCAGACATATGCGTCGCTCTCTTGGTATTTGTACTTAAGCACAGTGATAATATTGATCAACAGAAATAAATTCTTTTAGGGAACGCTCTATCTTTTCCAACTGGCTTTCTTCGTCGACTACTTTCAATGCCAGCATACCGTCCTTAACTTCTGTTTTCCTGGAGAACAGTTCCTCATCCGGATACTGTTTGACGATGTTTTTATGGAAATCAACAGGCATTCTAAAGAGCCCGGTGCTAGCTGAATGAATCTGATCCCCGTCCAGCTTTGAAAATATTTGGCGGAATAACTCTGTGTAAGAAGTGACTGTATCATTGGCGGAAATAATTGGCTCAAATCGAAGAGCGATTTTCCAACCGGCTTGTTGCAATTTGCATAATGCTTCTATCCGCTTGGCAATAGAAGGCACTCTATTCTCCCATTTTTCCGACGCACTCTGGGGAGAAAAGCTCATTGCGATTACACAATTATCCAAAGGCTCTGATTCGAGAAAAGAACGAATTTGCGTACTCTTAGTGCGTACTTCAAGAACAGCCCTAGGATTAGCCGCAAAAAATGGCAGGAAGTATTCGCCAAATCGACTAACAGGCTCAAGCGCCAGACTGTCACAGTCATAACCACTATAGAAAACTGATGGACCGTCATTTTTTTTTACGACATCCAATAGACTACGCTCAAAATCCTCATAATTAACAAATAATACGTAGTTAGCTGAGCGGTACATGCCCTGTAGAAAGCAGTACCTGCAGTCATAGATGCAATTGAGCATATGGGAGAAGTAGTAACTGGGGTTGTTATCAAAGCCGTATCCTTCCGGTGAAGGCAATACAAAGTTACCGTGCTTCCTAGCTAAAATGAGAGCCGGCGCTGCCTTTTGTGCCCTGAAGCTCTGACTCTTTCTATTGAACACCTCTCCGTATCGTTGGCAATAAATATGAGGAACGGCATCGTAGGAGGCGAGAATATTTTTTACTCTCTCACTCTGCGCAACTTCTTCTTCAATATATATTGCTGAAAACATAAGCGTTGTTTTTAATTTGTATTTATCGTTTTTTACGCTAGTAAGTTACTAGTCCAGAGCATCATTCATTTTAGCAATCAGCTGTTTAGCCGAGCGATAATTTTCGGATGCAATTTCCTCTAGACGCTGGTTTTTACCCTGGGCATTGAACCGCTGGCATAATCTCTTTAATTGAATACCCTGGGTTACACTAAACCTGAAGGTCGACTTCAAGTCATAATACTCGTGCTGAAGACCTTGTGCAGAATTGAGCTGCCTAAGTAGCCCGAAAAGATCTTTCACCAGCTTAACTATCTCTCTTTCCCGGGCACGAATCATTGCGGGGATCTCTTTCAAGTCTATATGATCCACATGATTCTCACGATTGTCAGAAATAATCTTGTAGGCCTGAATAAACTCACTGCTGCTGAAAGCCTGGGCCGCCCTGTAAAATCCCGAAGCTTCCATTTCATAAACGGCATCTTGTTGATAGCCCCGTTCAATTTCATCAACGGTTATCAGTGATGCAGTTTTATATCCGGAAAGCTGGGTCCCTGGATAGAAGGTTTCGCCACTTGCCTGTTCGGTGATCTTGTTTATAAGCAATCCCTCGCCGACATCAAAACTACAGTGTCCGGCAATGCCGATATTCAGCCATGCCGAGGTCTGCCCTGCTTCGTCATGACCCTGCTCCTTCTCCTGCCCGGCAAGATAGTTAACTGCTTGTTGCGCTGCCTCCCTACCCATTCCCGAAATTACAAGACTCACTCCTTCATCATTAGTAAAAACAGGGTAGGCGCTATCTTCTGGCAACTTCTCAAGACCCAGTATAGACAAGATTGGTTTGGCTTCCAAACCATGAGCGACGACTATATTTACACTATTAGTTAATTTCATAGCTGATGATTTTCTATTAACTGTTTGCAAGCCCTGACCAATTCAAAATTTCCACGCTTCTCAGCGCCATTGAGTAAAATATTGCATTTTTTAAGCAGCATCTCCCTGACGCATGCAGATTGTTGCTCATCAAGATGACCCCCCTTAAGAAGGTCTTCCAAGGCCTCAATTCTAAATCTGTCCATACCCCAATGTTGTCGAGACAACTGATCATCGTGACCACCATACTTCCTGATCAAAGGCTGCTCAACATAAAAAACAGGATAACGACTGCAAATTTTCAACCACAAGTCATAATCCTCACAGGCCGGAAGCTTTTCATTAAAGCCACCCACCCGATCGAAAAGCTGACGACTCAACAACACTGACGAAGGTGAGATCACGCACATAGGCAAGCACTTTTCGAAGATCTCGCCACCGGATTTCTTATGTTTGTTCATCTGGTTTACTCGCACGCCATTCCTTATCCAGACCTCTTCGCTATGAATCAATTGATAGTCCGGATTCTCCTCGAGGCTTGCCAACTGCAATTCCAGCTTTTTCTCCAACCATTCATCGTCTGAGTCCAGAAACGCCAGCCAGTGACTACTACTTTCACGAACACCGCGATTTCGGGCAGCGCTCACGCCGCTATTATTTTGTTTAATATATTTTAGTTGGGGATACTGCTCCCTGATAAATAATTCCGTATCGTCATCAGAACCATCATCAACGATAATGATTTCATCTGCTGAACGCGTCTGTGATAGTACCGACTCAATAGCCCGCCCCAAACAATACTGCCTGTTATAACAGGGAATAATTACCGACACTGAATCATTCATGGCTATTTATTTTTGTTGATCCCAATAAGCAAAAAAGGGAACCGAAGCTCCCCATTTTTTTTTCATTCAAGCTATACCGAAAAGAATTAGGCGTACTTGGCTAATTCCTTTCTGGCTATTACCCTGCGATGAACCTCATCAGGCCCATCAGCTAGGCGTAATGTTCTCTGGCTAGTCCAAAGAGCCGCTAATGGAAAGTCCTGAGATACACCGGCCGCACCGTGCATCTGGATAGCACGGTCGATAACCCTTAGCGCCATATTGGGAACGGCAACCTTGATCTGGGAAATAGCATCTCTTGCTGCCTTATTTCCAATAGTATCCATTAGCCACGCAGCTTTGAAAGTAAGCAGTCTACACTGCTCAATTTCGATTCTGCTGTCAGCGATGATATCGTAATTTCCGCCAAGCTCGGAAAGAGGCTTGCCGAAAGCTTCACGGCTAACCGCACGCTTGCACATCAGATCCAACGCTTTTTCTGCCGCGCCAATTGAGCGCATACAATGGTGGATACGTCCCGGGCCAAGACGACCTTGGGAAATTTCGAAACCACGACCTCGGCCCAAAATAATATTACTCTCTGGTACGCGTACATTATGAAATTTGATATGCATATGACCGTGAGGTGCATCATCCTTGCCGAAAACCTCCATGGGACGAACCACTTCGACGCCCTCTGCATCCATAGGTACCAGAATCTGCGACTGACGATTGTGTTTTGGCGCATCTGGGTCGGTTACCACCATAGTAATCATGATTTTACAACGGGCATCCCCGGCACCCGAGATATAAAATTTCTCTCCGCTGATTACCCAGTCATCGCCATCAAGTACAGCGGTTGTAGCAATATTTGTTGCATCGGAAGAGGCAACGTGAATTTCTGTCATGGCAAAGGCGGAACGGATCTCTCCGGCCAGTAGTGGTTCGAGCCACTGCTTTTTCTGCTCTTCGGATCCATAGCGCTCAAGCACTTCCATATTACCGGTATCGGGCGCACTACAGTTAAAAGCCTCTGATGCGAGTCGACTTCGGCCCATAATTTCCGCAAGGTGGGCATATTCAAGATTAGATATACCGGCCCCACCCTGACTTTCCGGCAGAAAGAAATTCCAGAGCCCCAGTCGTCGGGCTTCATCTTTAAGGCTATTGAGGATTTCATCCTGTCGGGGAGTATGTGACCAACGATCTCCCACGCTTACCTCGCTATGATATTCCTGCTCTACAGCGGCAACATTTTCTTCTACAAAGATGCGGATCTTCTCCCGCACCTCTACCATTTCTTCGGACAATCCCAAATTCATCATTTTACAGCTTCCCCTTTAATTGCTAATTCTTGCTTTGAGTTTCGATTAGCTGGCTATTGTACCACCGCCATCGATTACTATTGTTTGACCTGTAGTAAAATTTCCGGCATCTGAAGCCAGAAACACCGCTGCCCCGGCAATTTCATCCGGCTCTCCAATTCGGCGAAGCGGGTATTTTGACACCGTAGCCTCATAAATCTCGGGATTTTCCCATAAAGCCTTGGCAAAATCGGTACGCACCAGTCCTGGCGCGATACAGTTTACACGAATATTTTTCGGTCCCCACTCTACCGCCAGGTTTCTGGCGATCTGCATGTCCGCAGCCTTTGAAATTGCATAGGCCCCAAGAGCATCAGTGCCCTTTAAGCCGCCGATAGAGGAGACAATAATGGTTGCGCCACCACCTTTTTCTGCCATGCCCGGCAACACCAGTTGGCATAGTCTATGAACGGAGCCAATATTAGCATGCATAACTTTATCGAAAGCCTCGTCCGGAATATCCTGGGAAGTACCGAAATAGGGGTTTAGAGCAGCATTACAAACCAGCACATCTATTGTTCCCAACTGCTTCTCGGTCTCAGCCACAAGATTCTGTAACTGCTCCTTGTAGTTGATATTACATGCGACAGCGATAGCTTCGCCGCCATTACCATTGATTTCAGCTGCTACTTCGTCACAGGCATCCTGGTTACGACTTGAAATTACCACCCGCGCGCCCTGCTCTGCCATTCGGCTAGCGATTGCCTTTCCGATACCTTTGGTGGAACCGGTTATTAGAACTACCTTGCCTTGTAGGCTAAACAAACTCATAAAAACTCCAAATTATTAATCTATCAAATGAACCTGATTAATCAGTCCACTCTCTTCTGCCTTTCGAAATACTGGTGCCACCATCTACAGGTATAACTGTACCATTGGTATATGCTCCGGCACGGGATGCCAGATAGGTCACTATGCCGACAATCTCAGCTGGCTCGCCAACCCGATGCAGAGGGCAGTCATCTTCTATGTCGCTCTTGAAGTTTTCAAACACATAGTCAGTCATTCTTGAAGCAAAAAAGCCGGGAGCAACTGCATTAACAGTTATATGTCTCGAGGCTAGGTCCACTGCCATGGTTTTTGTCAGATGATGCAATGCAGCCTTGCTAGCGGAGTAAGCGAAAGTCGGAACCCTTTGCACGATGGGAACATGAATACCATCCATAGACCCGATATTGATTATTCGCGACGGGCTCTTTGCGCTGCCTGCTGCCTCCAATAAAGGCACCATGTCACGACTTAAACTAAACACCGCATTCAGATTAGTATCCATCACCTTGGCAAAGCCATCGTCTGGATAATCTTCCAGCTTCGCTCCCCAATTGGCACCGGCATTATTAATAAGAATGGATAGCGAGCCGAATTCCTTTTTTACAAATTCAAGCAGCGCAGCCCGCTGTGAAGGCTCAGTGACATCGGCAGTGATTGCCCGGCAATCTCCAAACTCACCAAGCTCTTCAAGCGCCTCATCACACTTTTGCTGCTTCCTTGAGGCGATAATTACCTTAGCGCCGTTTTGCAGTAGTCCCTTGGCCATGATAAAACCGAGACCGCTACTACCACCGGTGACCAAGGCTGTTTTTCCTTTCAGGGAGAATAGCTCAGCTGTCAGAAAGCTTTCATCGACTGACTCAGACATTAGCCCTCGTCCGCAATTTTAACCAGCTGCTTGCCGAAGTTTTTACCTTTTAACAACCCGCGAAATATCTCTGGCGCATTTTCCAAACCTTCCCCAATACTCTCACGATGTTTGAGCTTGCCTTCACTTACCCAACTACCGAGCAGTCGGGTTGCTTCAACCCAGCGATCAGCCCACTCGGTAACTACGAAGAAACGATGCTCGGGAACCTCTTCCAAAGCACCCAATATATGGAAGGGCGTTTCCGCTTTAGTGATATCTTCATCGTTGTAATTGGAGATGAAGCCGCAAATTGGCACTCGTGCACCAGAGTTTAGAAGCGGTGCGACAGCTTTCGTAACCTCTCCTCCGACGTTCTCAAAATAGATATCTATGCCGTCCGGACATGCAGCAGCGAGTTCTTCCGCAAGACTGCCTGCCTTGTAGTCTATACAATCATCAAACTTCAATTCTTCTTTTACATAACGGCACTTCTCTGCACCGCCTGCTATACCAACAACCCTTAGACCTTTGATCTTTGCGATCTGGCCAACCGCAGAACCCACAGCACCGGAAGCTGCCGCCACCACAAGAGTCTCTCCAGCCTGGGGCTTGCCAACTTCGGTTAAACCAAAATAGGCTGTTCGACCTGGCATTCCAACTACTCCAAGATGGGCGGAAAGCGTGCCATTATTAGAGTCAATCTTCATCAATCTTGGGTCATCTTCATTCGCTACGATATGTGATTGCCAACCCATATGTGCAGCTACTTTATCCCCTACTTCGAATGACTCCGAATTCGATTTGATAACAACCCCGGTGGATTCTCCAGTCATAACATCACCGATCTGCAGCGGCTCTGTGTATGACTTAACATCATTCATTCTACCCCGCATATAGGGATCGAGGGATAACCAACACACCCTTATCAAAATCTGCTTATCCTCTAATTCGGGGATATCGACTTGCTCAAAATTAAAGCAGTCATCTGTAGGCTCTCCAAACGGTCGCTTGGCTAAAGTCACACGAGTATTCTTGGTCATATTAAAATCCTGTTCAATTTCTACCAGCAAATCCAAATTCGCACTAATATTCACAATCTGGCAAGAATAGTGCCTGAGCGCAGCAGTCTACTTTACTCAATGCTCGGGAACAACCGATGACAGGGCTGAATCCAGCATGTGCAGCGCTTGTTTTAGCTCCGCTTTTTCAATCAATAGAGAAGGGATTAGCCTTAGCACCTTGTCCCTAGTGGGAGTGACCAACAGACCCCGCTCCATACATGCACTAGTCAACAGGTCTACCTGTGTATCGCTGTACAATTGAAGAGCCCATAACAAGCCCTCTCCCCTGATCGAGTCAATAACATGAGAATGTTTTCGGGCCACCGCTGCCAGTTCGACCTGCAGAAAATCGCCCATTGAAAGCACTCTGCCGGCTATCTTATGTGAATCCAGATAATCGACTACGTCGGCAGCTATAGCGCAGCCCAGGGGATTTCCACAATAAGTACCACCATGGTCACCCAAAGAAATCTTGCTATTTAAATCTCCCGAAACTGCAAATGCGGCAAAAGGAAATCCTCCGGCAATCCCCTTCCCCATTGTAAGGATATCTATTTTGATACCGGGCTGATGCTGTGCTATTGCAAAAAAATGCCCGGTTCGGCAAAAGCCTGTTTGGATCTCGTCGATAATTAGCAGTACGCCAAACTGCTGGCAAAGTGATGAAAGCTTTCGCAGGTAACCCCCATCGAGCATACGCACCCCCCCTTCTCCTTGAATTGGCTCAAGAATGACTGCAGCAGTATCTTCATCCAGTTCATTTTCCAGAGCAGTTATGTTATTCAATGCTACAAAACTGGTTTGGGAATCCCGGGGCAGGTACTTTTGCGTATTTTCATGACCTGTAGAAACAGCAAGCGTGTTATATGTTCTTCCGTGAAACGAGCCCAACATGGAAATGACCTTGCTTCTTCCACTTATTTTTCTGGCCAGCTTTAAAGCAGCATCATTCGCTTCGGCACCACTGCTGGAAAAAAAAATATTCTCTAGCCCGGGTGGTAACACTCTTGTCAATTTCTGTAAAAGTCTAGCTCTGGCTGGGGAATAGGTAAATCCTGAATTCGGATTTTGTATTATTTTTTTTGATTGCTCGATAACACTATTAATAATCAGCGGATGGGAATGGCCGAGGCATGTCACTCCCCAGCCCGATGTCATGTCCAGATATTTTCGACCCTGCTCATCCCAAACATAACTACCTTCACCTCTCTCAATAGAAAGTTTCTGTCGTTTGCAGAAAGTGATGCCCAGCATGTCCTCAGATTCAATGGTGTTCATTTTTCTGCACCTTTTACACTATCGCTAGACTCAACAGAGCTATTACCAACCAGGCTCTTAACTCGATACCAGTAGGAATACAGCTTGGTAAATCCCGCCTTGTTGTATAAGGAAATTGCAGAGGTGTTTTCACTTTCAACTTGCAGAAAGCAGTAACTCGCATCCTGCTCCGCGCTCCAGTGAGTTAATTTATTCAGTAAAGCTTTTCCATAACATTTACCTCGTTGTGCCTTGGCAGTGGCAATACAGGAAAGACCAACCCCCTTTCCTGATTTCACTGCCATTCCGCAACTTACGATATGGCCATGCTTGTCTTTAATCACGGCGAAACAATGAGGAGCTGGAATGCCCCCCATCATTTTCAGATGGGTTTGAAAGTTGCTGCTGTTCTGTTCCGAAAATTCATACCAATGGTGTAGCCAATCTTCTAATGACAATTGTTTGATTGTGCCAATATCATCTCTTGCTATAGTCGCCAAAGGAGTCAGGCTCATTACCATTAGCTTCGTTGGTGCTTCAAGACGATAACTATGCGCTTCGAGCAAATTGTCGAGGGACTGAAAATCACAGGAGGCTTTCGCTTCTTTGTCCAACACTCTTATAATTGAGTCCAACTGCCTTGCTTTGAAAAATTTCTCGGCACGGGAGATAAGCTCCACCCCATTGGCGTCACACTCTGGATATATACTCAACGAATTGGAGCGACGACTTACTCCCCTGGCATAGCGCAGCACACCATAGGGTAGCTCCATCTGCTCTAGTGCAGGCCATATAATCCTAGTCGCCGATTCAATTTCAGCAAGATTCATTGTCTTCTCTCCTGTTTCCAATACATACGGGCAAAAAAAAACCTCTAAGGCCGAAGGCGCTTAGAGGTCTTTTAAAATTAGCTATTTTAGATCAAAACCAAAGCTCTCCGGACCTCGTTAAGGTCGCGCGTGCGGCACGGCGGGCCGCGGCGTTAGCTGCGGCTACCTTTTTAGCTCTGATGTTTAGATTCTGAACTTTCATTTCAGTAAGTAAATAGTCTTTGTTTCTCAAAATAGGAGGCGAACTTTAGGGCAAGATCCTGACGCTGTCAAGAAAGGCCCAGGCTCATAAAGCTAATCATCCACTTCCACTTCGATAAACTGCTCAATATTATTAAGATTTAGGTCGAAGAAAGGATTCTCAAAATCGATAATTTGTGCCCTGCGACCAGTTACCGCCCCTTCTACTACCATCACCAGCAGATACACGGTTAAGGTAGCAAGCAATAGAGTGAAGCGATTTTTGAATAGGTAATTTTTCATAATAGCCCCGCTAGTCCGTAAAGCGACGCATCATTACTGCGCCAGCCATTAAGATTGATCCCATAAAAATCCCGAAAAGCATGTCGTAATTAAATAGTCTGGCGAATATGTCATCGAAGGACATAATCAGATATTGATTCATGTTTACAGCGCGACTCTCGACCCAGTTACCAAGATACTGAGTACCGAATATAAATCCTTCCAGGAATCCTACCAGGATAAAAACACCTATTGCCCACAGTAATGGAGTCTTCTTGGCAAATGCAGAGAACAGCAGAATCCAGCCTACGGTTGGAAATAGCCACAGCGTTGCTGAAAGCGCGGAGCAATAAACCAGCACCAGACTGGTAATCGCAGCCAGAAACATCCAACCGATACCAGCCACATCTACGTCATTCGCCATGCCGAGAATTGAAAGCCATACCATGCCAACCACATAAAGCACAAAGATCGAAGCTATATAAAATATCGGAGCGACTACGGCTATGGTAAACACTTTCGACATTACAGTTTTCAAATTTGACACTGGCATCGACTGCCAAAAGAAAATACTCATATCGCGCCTGTCCTGATAAAGCGTGTTGACCAGGTACACAAGACAGCACACGTAGAGCGTCATCATGAAGGGCACCGCTACCAACATGAAGAACGGAGCCATCTCCGCTGGCGACAAGCCATCGAAGAGGATTGCCAAATATTCTACAGCAGTCACGATTTGTTCCTTGGGAAGAAACGACACAATCCACGCAGTGGCAACCAAAAGTAGCAAGGCCAACACCACAGGGGCACCGATGAACAAGTTCCGGTTCTCCCATAACTCTCTTCTTACCAGAGTATAAAATTGAATCAATGTGAACTTATCCATGATGCAAATCCTTCATTTTGGCCACAAACAAATCAGCAACACTGGGACTATGTAGCTCGCCTAATGCCTCCAACTGATTTCTCGGTACTGATTCGTAAGTACATGAAGTCTTGCCGAGTATGCGCCGGGTAGCAATCGGGTTTAGCGCTTCAGCCTGTTCAAGCTTATCCGCGTCCACCAACACTTCCATGTATACGTCTGCCAGATCAGCCATCATTTCATTGAGAACGATTTTTCCACGATCAATAAAAATGAGATGAGAAAGAAGCGTTTCGATTTCTTCCACTTGGTGTGTGGAAATTATGATCGTCTTGCTACCGTCGTAGTAATCATTCAGCAGGCGATCGTAAAACTCTTTTCGATAGATAATATCCAGACCCAATGTTGGCTCATCCAAAACTAGCAACTGAACATCGATAGCCATAACCAGAGCCAAATGCAATTGCGTAACCATTCCCTTGGATAATTCCTTGACGCGCTTTTTCGAAGGAATATCGGTAGTAAGCAAAAAGTTCTCTGCCTTCTTTCTATCGAATCGCGGATGCACCGCCTCGACATACTCCAGTACCTGGGAAACTTTTAGCCACTTGGGCAAAATACCCACGTCAGCGATAAAACAAACATCTTCCATCAGCTTGTGACGGGCACTTCGCGGGTCCCGTCCGGCAACCTGCAACTCACCTTCCACATCGCATAAACCGATCAGTGATTTCAGTGCCGTGGTCTTGCCTGCGCCATTGGGTCCTATGAGCCCACTGATCGCGCCTGACGGAACAGACAAATCAACACTGTCCAGTGCCTTGAAGTCTCCGTAAGACTTTATCAGCCCTTTCGCCTCAACGATGTTGTTCATTCTCAATCCCCAAAAATTCCCTGTTCCTATCCAGTCTTCTTTCGGCCAGGCAGTTGGTTAACTTCCAGGCCCAGTCTTTCAATTCGCTTGGCAATCTGTGGCCATTCTTCCTCAAGAAATTTGGTTCTTTCCTGTTTTGACAATTTGTCCTTCGCTCCGCTGATAACATACATTCCAAGCCCCCGTTTTTTTTCAACAAGATCCTCATCAACCAGAATTTGTAATGCTTTGGACACCGTTATGGGATTTATCCGCTGCTCGCTGGAAATCTGCCGCACCGATGGCAAAGCATCTCCTTCTGTAAGAACACCATCCATAATCAATTCCGCCAATCGATCGCGAAGTTGTATATAAATCGGTTCCTTGTTGTTCCAGCTAATCTGCACTTTGGACCTCTTTACCCATATAGTGTTATACATAACTATAACACCAAATCAGCAAGACGCAACAATTTCCTGAGACATCCCATATCTCATTGATTTTAAATAGGTATATTTGGTGGCGGTAGGGCTTGAACTAGCTCTGCCGCTTCTCGATCACTGTGTTATCGGCGATAAGGGCCTCAATTTCCTCATCGCTGAAATTGAATTCTCGCAATAGCTGGCGACCGTGTTCGGCAAATTTGGGAGGCAGGTGCCGAATAGAACCTGGAGTTCTTGAGAGTTTTATCGGGGTGCCAGTCATTTTGTACCAATCCTGCTGTATGATCATCTCCCGATGCAGGGTGTGGGGGTGATCAACTACCTGGGCGGTATTATGGATTGGTCCGGCTGCAAGGCCTGCTTTGGCCAAGCGATCGCAGAGTTCCTGGCCATCTATCTTCATCAAAATAGATTCTATTTCTGCCTTCAATTCTGTCCTGTTGTTTACCCTGTCTATATTATTCAAGAACCTGGGGTCGTCTATCAGCTCTGGACACTGGATTTCATCGCACATCTTCGCCCACGCCCGGTTGTTCCCAGCACCGACAAAGATATCCACGGTCTTGGTACGAAATGTATCGTAGGGGCTTATATTAGGATGGGCATTACCAGTAGCGACCGGAATCTTGCCAGACAGATTGTAATTGACAATATGGGGATGCATCAGGGATACGGCGCAATCATATAACGTCATATCAAGGTACTGGCCCTGTCCTGAGGTCTCCCTTTCAGCCAGTGCCATTAGAATAGCTATGGCTGAATACAGTCCGGTGCCCATATCTACCATTGCCAGACCCAGACGGGTGGGCTCACTACCGGCTTCGCCGTTAATGCTGAACCAACCAGCCATTGCCTGCACGATGGCGTCGTAGCCTGGGTGCCCTCCCCATGGTCCATCGCTGCCGAATCCGCTAACCCTACAATGAATCAAGTTCGGATATTTTTCCTTAAGCACTTCTTCATAACCCAGGCCCCACTTCTCCATAGTGCCGGGTTTATAGTTTTCAATGAGCACATCTGCTTTCTCGAGCAAACGAAAAAGCACTTGCTGCCCTTCTTTTTTTGAGAGGTCCAAACCCATGGAGCGCTTATTGCGATTTACTCCAAGAAAATAGGCGGCATCATCCTCATGGAACGGAGGCCCCCAATCCCGGGTTTCATCTCCTCTGGGCGGTTCAACTTTGACTATTTCAGCACCGTGATCTCCAAGGATTTGTGTGCAGTAGGGTCCGCCCAGTACTCGCGAAAGGTCGATAACCAACTTGCCTTTCAAGGCTCCGGCTTGCGTATCATTACTAGTCCTTGAAGCGTCGTTCTTTTGAGGGGTATTAAACTGCACAATTAATCCAGAGTTAGGGTGATTAGAGCTTAGGCATAAAAGCCGGAATTCGGGCAGAGAGGATAATCTACCGGCCCTAATGGTTCAAGCGGGATAAAGCTAGCCTATGTCCCCCAAAACCTCCCGAGATATGCCATCGCTGCCCAGGATAAACCTTAATTTGAGCAATGATTCTATCTGTATCTGTCTCACTCTTTCTCGGGTCAGGCCTACTTCTTTGCCGACATTCTCGAGTGTATCTGCCTCGAAGCCTTCAAAGCCAAACCTTCTGGAAATAATTTCCCGCTGTTTATCCGTAAGCCGATGCAGCCACTTCTCTATAAGCCGGCTTAATTCACCGTGCTGATAAATAGCTCGTGGGTCTGCGATATCATGACCCTGAATGGTATCCGCAACGGTTTTATCCGGGTCTATAGACAGGGGGGCATCCAGAGAAGAAGGTTTTTCATTCATTATCATTAGCTGCTCTATGTCTCTTGGCGGCTTTTTCAATGACAATGCTATTGCTCGGATAAGCTTTTCTTCGGGCTGAGAGGGATCCGCATTGCCGATACTGGCAGAGATTTTTCTGGAAACCCGCAGACAACTGTTTAACTGTTTCGCCACATGTACAGGCAGCCTGACTGTCCGGGACTGATTCATCAACGCCCGTTCGATATTCTGACGAATCCACCATGTGCCATAGGTAGAGAAGCGAAAACCTTTTTCCGGATCAAATTTCTCTACGGCATGGATTAAACCCAGATTACCCTCTTCGATCAGGTCCAGTAAGGAAAGCCCCCGATTCTGATAACGCTTTGCAATTTTCACCACCAGTCGCAAATTACTTTCTATCATGCGTTGGCGGCTAGCCCTGTCCCCCTTTTGAACCAGACGACCATGGGCGATTTCTTCCTCTGCGCTAAGCAGCGGAGTATGTCCGATTTCTTTCAAATAGAGTCTGATAACATCGAACTGGGTTTCACTGCCAGCATTAGGAGCCGGTTTCTGCATAATGCCGTCAGCTTTATCAGACTGACTTACACTATTTTCTTGCCCCGAGTGATCGCTTTGCAACTTCATAACCAGACTCCTTCCCTGTCCAGATAGATGTGCTTTGTCGCCTTACATGATTTTCGTCCACTTTCTATAGCTATCAACTGCTATCAATACTATTTATCTGTTCTAGCAATCTGTTCTAGCATTGGACTGAATGAATTGACGCTTCCTGCTGTCTATTCAAAATCTTCGCGTGTTATTTTCAGTATAGACAATGTATGGGGTTTTGCGAAGTGACTGGGAGGCTACCGATATTAGTCGAGCAATATCTCGGGAAGAAAGAACTCGGCAACCATGACCGGCTTACCAAATAGGAAAAACAAACTACGTCTTCCCCAGCATTCATCCAAGAATGGAGTGACATCCATGCCAGTTCTGACTAATTCCGAATGACCGAAGAGATATGCCCCCAGAGGTTTGCTATCCAGCTTCATCACTTCCCGAAGCGGGCTTTCCAGACTGTGGGCAGGTAACAGGGTATGAGCCATAACCCATGGGATCCCTCTACCTCGAAGAACCACTTTGCGAGACCAGAACTTTTGCTCAGGAGCAACGGGGCCAAATTCCTTTCTCAATTCTGCACACTCTATCGTCAACCAACGCTCATCAATAACCTCAACTTCAAATTGATTATTGCTCTTGCGCATTAGTATTTGAGTCAGGGAGCCCGGATCTTCCAACCAATCCTTCCATTCATCTGGCACACTGCAGCCTTCAGCTTTCTTCCAGCTAAATTGTGAACTAGAGATGTCAGGCATCTGCCCTGCTTCCCGCGCGGATGAGGGCGCAGATATTGAGTTGTTGAAGGGAGTCATTTGTAGGGTTCAATTATAAAGCTTTTTCCAGCTAATAAAAAACGCCGTGCTGCAAACCATGCAGCACGGCGTTTTTAAAACCGGCTTTACTATCGAGGCTGGTAGTTTTGCAGTGTCTTGATGATCACCGTCATTACACGGCGGTTTTCAGCACGACCCGCATCAGTCTGATTGCTCGACACTGGCTGAGACTCACCAAAACCTTCTGCTGAAATTCTGCTAGCCTGAATGCTGTATCGGTCTATCAGTACACCACGTACAGCATTGGCTCGACGCTCAGACAGACCCTGATTATATTCTTCAGTACCACGTCTATCTGTATGACCTTCAAGCTCAATGATTACATCGGGATACTGCTCCATGAAATCAGCTACTTCCTGAATTTCATCGAAATATTCCTGCTTAACCACTGACTGGTCAAAGTCAAAATTTACCTGAAGCTCTACCCGTGAAACTTCTTCAGTGGCTATCGGGCAGCCATTTGCATCTACAGCGTAGTTGCGAGGGGTGTCTGCGCAACGATCTCGGCTATCGGGTACACCGTCTCGATCTGCATCAGCTACCGAAGGAGTGCTTGGAGCTGCTGCTGGAGTTGCTGCCGCTCGGCTTGGAGCAGCCGGGCGTGACCGTGTTTCCCCGCCACCGAAATAGAAAACAAGTGAAGTATCCAGACCTAAATCGCTGTCCTGCCTTTCGCGATCGAAGAAATGGTTTGAACGAACAGCCGTTCTCCATTCCAGATTGTCAGAAATTTCATATTTAACGCCTGCACCGTATTGGAGAAGAGTCTCATTGTCGCTAGCGAATTTAGTATTTCCGATACCGCCCAACAGGAAAGTTCCGAAATTTCCTATTTTTGCGTCCAGATCATAAAGCAGGTTCAGCTTGTAGTGATCCAAATCAATATCTGTATCAACCAGGCCTGATGTATCTGTCCCAAGCTCAAAAGTGCTTAGCTCCAGGGACGTTTTTTCGCCAAATTTGTAACCAAGTCCGAGAAATCCGCCAGAATCGTTGTCATAGCCAGTATCGCTGTCAAAATTCATGACTTGAACACCAGGCGCAATGTAGAGGCCTTCAGCAGCATTTGCGCTTTGGACACCAGCTATCAAAGCAACCGGCAGAGCGGCTGAAAGGAAAATTTTTCAAACGGTCGAATTCATAATGATTCCTATTGAAACGGATCTAAAAAGGGCTAATTGACTGGGGGCAAATTATAAACACCTAATACATCGATTTCAGGTTTTTCCGTTAGATTTCACTCCTTCTTTACCCGCTTTAACCCGCTTAACCCGAAAAACAGCCCACTATGCACAATTTTGCTCCCAGTACAGAGCCCAAACGAGTGTAGCGCCCAGCCGGTCATCACAATACAATAGACGCTGGAACAGCTGACAAGCTGCATAAAACGGCATATCCGCAGTGTGCCCCAGGCTAGCAATCCCGGATCAGGGACACGGAGAATCGCGACGTGCAGAATTGGCGCACCGAGCTTAATCGGCTATTTATCATATTAGTGGCATCGGGCTTGATTGGGCTGTTTTTTGGCCAGATTACACTGGCAATGTTGTTAGCCCTGCTGTCCTATGCCCTGCTGAACATTTTCGAACTGCGCCGATTCAATAATTGGCTAGCCAAATCTCCCGAGCAGAAAGACTCAGACCCTCCAGTTAGCAAAGGCCTGTGGGGGGATATTTTCGATGGAATCTACCGCCTGCAAAAGCAGGAGCGCAAAGCCAGCAATTATCTGGGCAATATCCTTGGCAAGGCACAAGAATCTTCTGCCGCCCTGGAGATCGCTGTGATAATGATCGATGGACAAAACAATCTGGACTGGTGGAACCAGGCCAGCGAAAACTTCCTCGGCATCAAATTTCCCGATGATCGAAATCAATCTGTTACTAATCTGATTCGCGACCCACGCTTCGCCGAATATTTCCATTCCGAGCAGTACGATGAAACTTTAAAAATGGAATCCCCCGTGGATAGCAATATCATTCTCGAGTTCCAGATCGCACTATTCGGCGAACATGAGCGACTGATGATTGTTCGTGATATTACCCAGCTCCATCGCCTCGAAATGATGAGAAAAGATTTTGTTGGAAATGTCTCCCATGAGCTAGGCACTCCCATCACAGTCATCAAAGGTTATCTGGAAGCTATCCTCGATAACATGGATGGAATTGATTCAAAATGGCGAAAACCTGTTGAGCAGATGCGCCAGCAATCCTTGCGCATGGAAAACATCATCAGGGACTTGCTTTTACTCTCCTCACTGGAAACCAAGACCCTACCGAAACAACAGGAATCGATCCGGGTAAGCAAACTGTTTTCTGAAATAGAAAATGACACGCTACAAATGTTTAGCGACAAAAATCATACTTTCCAAATCGACTGTGATGGCGAATTAAGGATTCGAGGGAAATATAGTGAGCTTTATAGTGCCATTTCAAATCTGGTAGTAAATGCGGCAAAATACACGGAAGCAAACGGTACTATTGCACTTCGCGCAAACCAAAGTGGCACTCACATCGAGATTATTATCGAAGACAATGGTATCGGTATCGAAAGCAACCATATACCAAGACTAACGGAGAGATTTTATAGAGTGGATGTCAGCAGATCAACTGACACAGGTGGAACGGGCCTGGGGCTGGCAATCGTAAAACACATCCTTGCAAGACACGGCGGAGATCTAGAGATAAAAAGCGAATACGGAAAAGGCAGCCGCTTTATATGCAGACTGCCTTTAAGTCGATTACTGAGTCCTGATGAAGAACTGCCAGAGAGTGAAGATCCGGAAAAAGAAAGTTCTTTCAATAATTAGAAGCGATGTTCGAAACCAACTCCGAAATAATCCGCCTCTATTGCTGCATCATCTGCATCGAAATGAGTGTAGTAAGTAAAGAGTTTGGTGTTATCACCCATACGGTAGTCAAAGCCTGCCGTCGCTTGCTCTTTACCCAATGCTTTCTGGTCTGACTCACCGAACTGAATCTTTAGGGTAAAGTCATTTATTTTGTAGGCCGCGCTTAAAAATGTGCCATCTTCTTCATCTGCGAGAGGATCCACCGTATCTTCAGACTCCTGAAACAGAGCGCCAAGGGTAAGGTCACCAAGAAATATTTGCGTAACAAATCGCACAACATCTTTATCTTTTACGTCGCTGTCCAGGCCTAAAGCCGTATAGAATCGCTCGTTTTCATAGCTTAACGAGGCAGAAATAGAGCTGGTAAAGTCGTCGTCATCTCCACCGGTTATTGTGGCCAAAGATGCACTAAAACCATCGATGTCAGGCATGGTGTACATGATCATGTCGTCAACGCGATTTTCACCGTCTACAACGTTCTTGATATCCCCAATCATATCGTTAAACAAATCGATTCGGTTTTGCGCCATCTTTGCCGGGGTATCATGTTTGCCCGCAAGAATTGTTCCGTAAGCTCCTCTAAAACCCAGATAGGAATTACGTTGTTTGAAGGTTCTCCCTCCTGAGTCCCCGTCGTCCGGGTTAACTTCGTATTCAAGCTGATAGATCAGTTCCAGCCCATCGCTGATTCCAGCGCCACCTCTTACACCTAGACGGGAGGCATTGCTAACAATATCCGTGCTTGAGTCCCCGTTAGCAGGGTCTTCCAATTCAGCATTGATATTGATTCGTCCGTAAAAATCAGGAGAAAGCGAATCCTGACCGTAAGCCTGAATTGTAGCGAAGGCGGAAAAACTCAAGATCAGTAGTTTTTTGGATGATTTCATTATCGCGTCCTTAAATATCATATGAGCTATTTGTTTTATAGCTTCACTATAGAATGCAAATATTACAACTTGATGACAGTTTCATAATTAATTCAATCTTACTTTGTGCTCTTTGCGTTTTGTATGTTGAAGAAGTTGAAACTCTCAAATAGCTGATTTCCACAGCCAAAATAAGTAACTAATTCTCCGACAAGTGCTCGACTACATCTTTAAGCTTCTCATGTCTTACATCCATACCCTTAACCAGATAGATGACATGCTCTCCTACATTTTTGGCATGATCTCCGATTCGCTCGAGAGCCCTCAATGCCCATAACAGATTTAGTACACGACTTATTGAGCGAGGGTCTTCCATCATATAAGTAATCATGGAGCGCATTGCAGATCCGTATTCGTTGTCTACGATCTCATCGTCTTTTGCCACTTCCAAAGCTGCCGTCGCGTCATAACGGGCAAATGCATCAAGAGACATGTTGACCATTTTTACAACTTTATCTCCCAAATGCCTGAACTCGAGAATTCCCTGGGAAAGATCCCCTTCTTCGCTGAGCTTTATTGCCATTCTGGCGATTTTTACAGACTCGTCACCAACTCTCTCCAGGTCCCGCACCGTCTTAATTATCGCCAACACAAGGCGAAGATCACTGGCAGCAGGCTGACGCCTAGCGAGAATCAGATTGCATTCTTCATCAATCTTAATTTCCATTGCATCAATATTATTTTCTTCTCGTAAAACTTGAGTGGCCAGGCCGCTGTCGAGAGATGCCAAGGCTGTCATAGCATCATTAAGTTGCTTCTCTACCACACCGCCCATTTCCAACATGTGGTTCTTCACATCTTCCAGCTCCGCATTAAACTGCTGGGAAATGTGGTGACCGTGCCCTTCTACTTGAGTATTCATATTTGCACCTTAACTAAACTGATAATTCGAAACGGTATCCAATTCTTAACCCTTCTTATAGCTTATCCGTATCGTCCGGTAATATAGTCTTCAGTCTGCTTCTTGCCCGGGTTGGTAAAGATATTATCCGTGGTACCAAATTCCACCATGTCTCCCATATACATGAAGGCGGTAAAATCAGACACCCGGGCAGCCTGCTGCATATTGTGAGTAACTATCACGATGGTGTATTGCTCTTTCAATTCATTTATCAATTCTTCAATCTTGAGTGTTGAGATCGGGTCCAACGCAGATGCTGGCTCGTCAAGCAACAAGACTTCTGGTTCCACAGCTATTGTTCTGGCAATCACCAATCTTTGCTGTTGGCCACCAGACATGCCGAGAGCGCTGTCGTGCAATCTATCCTTTACCTCATCCCAGAGCGCTGCAGCCATGAGTGACTTCTCCACTACCTCATCCAATCTACGCTTGGAGTTTATTCCCTGAATGCGCAAGCCATAAGCCACATTTTCATAAATTGATTTTGGAAAGGGATTAGGCTTCTGAAATACCATGCCCACCCGCCTGCGCAGATCGGCAACATCGATTTTCTTGTCGTATATGTTCTCACCATCCAGTTTCAGCGATCCGCTAATGACACAGTCATCAACCAAATCGTTCATGCGGTTAAAACATCTCAGCAAGCTTGACTTGCCGCAGCCACTGGGCCCTATAAACGCGGTAACCCGTTGGCGCGGAATAGTAAGATTTATATTGCTTAAAGCCTGTTTTGTTTTAGCGTAAAACAGATTCAAGTTTTCGACTTCAATACATGTTTCCAAATCCTCGTTAGTAGTGGATTTGGCAGCAAGCACCGAAGACACATCTACTTTTCCCGTACTCATATCATTCTCTCTGTCTTGTAGCTGATTCATTTCATTCATCTATTAAGGTTTCCGGCTCAATTAAACATCCAGTGCCTTATATTTTTCCCGCAAATGATTCCGCAGGGCCACCGCACTTAGGTTCAATGCAGCAATTACAATGACTAACAATAACGCTGTTGCGAAGACCAGAGGTCTCGCTGCCTCGACATTCGGGCTTTGAAATCCCACATCGTAAATATGGAAGCCCAGATGCATGAATTTCTGATCAAGGTGCAAATAGGGATAGTTACCATCCAAGGGTAAAGCCGGAGCCAACTTCACTACTCCGACTAACATCAGCGGCGCAACTTCCCCGGCCGCTCTTGCCACCGCCAGTATCAAACCGGTCATCATTGCTGGGCTGGCCATAGGCAGCACTACACGCCAAAGGGTTTCAAATTTGGTAGCCCCCAGTGCGAGACTACCTTCTCTGACTGATCTGGGGATTCGGGCCAGTCCTTCTTCTGTGGCGACAATCACCACCGGCACTGTTAACAGCGCCAGTGTAAGTGAAGCCCATAATAGTCCGGGAGTACCAAACGTTGGAGCAGGCAATGCTTCTGGATAAAATAACTGATCGATTTCTCCACCAAGAAAATAAATAAAGAAACCGAGGCCAAAAACTCCATAAACAATAGATGGAACACCGGCCAGATTATTTACAGCAATCCGGATCACACGAGTAATAAAGCCCTGCTTGGCATACTCTCTTAAATAGACAGCCGCCACGACACCGAAAGGTGTGACGAATACAGACATCAACAACACCATCATCACAGTGCCAAATATGGCGGGGAAAATCCCGCCTTCGGTGTTTGCTTCTCTTGGCTCCGTGCTGAGGAATTCACCGAGCTTTGACATATAAGTAAGCAATTTGGTAAATATCCCCATCTGGTTCGGTCTATATGAGCGAACCACATCCGCCAGGTCTATCTCCAATTGTTGTCCGTTCGCTGCGGAAAACATCGCCGAATCCCGATTCACCTGCTCGTACAAATCTGTTAGTTGAGACTGTAAGTCCTCATACTCATCGTCAAGAATTTGCCTCTCGCCATCTAGCTCCTGAAGCGATTCAGCATCCAGATTGCCTTCCAGTTCCAGTCGACGTTCCCGGAGCCTTAGCCTTTCCAGAGAATAATTGATTTCCCCTATTTCCTGCTTTTGAATTCTGTAAATTTCATCATATATTTTAAGTGTACGATCCAGTCGCAAGCTGAACTCATTCCATACTGAGTTATCTTCCCTTTCTTCTACGGATGTACTCAATACCGTGTTACCCGACTCCCTTATATCAGTAAGGTAGCCATAAAAGTTGCCCCATTCTCTTCTCTCCAATGCGACAATATTTATCGGATACTCGACATCACCAATAAAATCACTCAAAACCCAGATGAAATCATCCCCTGTTAAGTCCCTATTCCCCAGTTTGAACAAATCACGTTTGTAATACTGCTGGGTCTCATCCACCGGAATACCAGAGGAGGCAATCTGAACTGCTGGTACTAGCTCACTGTCAGTGAGTTCACCGATTAGTTGGGTGGATTGGCTACGACCATCAGATGTGGGAGGCGCGTATACGGCCTGCATCACATCAGTGGGCCAGAAATGTCCCATACCTTGAACAGCCAGGAGGATTAACAGCCCTATAACCATCACGATGCTGATTGCTACTGCGCCGGCATTCAACCAAATCCATGGTGTGCCTGATTTAAGCCATTTAGATAGATTCATATCGTGCTGTACTTATCCCTTAGTCTTTGCCTGACGATCTCGGCAACAGTGTTAAACACGAATGTAAACGTAAAGAGCACTAGAGCGGCCAAAAAGAGAATCCTGTAATGAGTGCTATCCACTTCGGACTCAGGTATCTCCACAGCAATATTAGCCGCTAGTGTTCTCATACCTTCGAAGATGTTGATATCCATGATCGGGGTATTACCAGTTGCCATTAGTACAATCATGGTTTCACCAACGGCTCTGCCCATGCCAATCATTAATGCGCTGAAAATGCCTGGACTAGCTGTGGGCAGCACCACTCTTTGCAGGCTCTGCCACGGAGTCGCACCCAGCGCGAGAGAGCCATAAGTCAAATGACGTGGAACTGTGAAAATCGCATCTTCTGCAATCGAAAAGATTGTTGGAATAACGGCGAAGCCCATAGCGAAACCAACTACCATGGCATTTCTTTGGTCATAACTGACACCGAGGTCGTTACTTATCCAGTAGCGCAAATCTCCGTTGAAGAATAAAGTTTCGATTGGTGTCGCAACTACAAAGGATAAATAAGTAAATAACAGAATAACCGGTATCAAAATCCCTGCTTCCCACCCTTCCGGCACACTGTGTCGTATTTTTTCAGGTAGGTTCGCCCAGGCAATACTGGCCATAAGAATGCTAACCGGCAAAATTATTAGAACAGTAAATATTCCCAGTAAATTTAACTCAACAAACGGGGCCAACCATAAGCCTGCTAGAAAGCCCAGCACAACAGTTGGCAAGGCTTCCATTAATTCGATTAGAGGCTTTACTTTCTTACGCATGGCCGGAGCCATAAAATAGCCGGTAAAGATCGCCCCGCAAATTGCCAGCGGCGCAGCTAATAACATCGCGTAGAAAGCAGCTTTCAAGGTGCCAAAAGAAAGCGGCACCAGACTGTATTTGGGCTCAAACTCATTGGTGGCAGCTGAAGATTGCCAAATGTAATCAGGTTCGGAGTAGCCCTCATACCAAACCTTATCCCATATGGCTGACCAGGATACTTCAGGGTGTTCGTTATGTACTTCAAAAAAACTATAACTGCCGCCGCTTGATTCGAGTAATAGAGAGTCCCCTCTCGGCGAGACCGCTAGAAACCGATTCCCCGAGGAAGCAATGTCCCCTCTAAAGACTTCCCGATGAGCGGTAGTGTTGTATATGGAAACAATACCATCAGTATCGACAGTGAAAAAATCCTTGCGACGCTGTTCGGTTGACAGAGCAGTAATAGCATTTGGGGTATCGCTAAATTCTCTTACTTTCTCCAACTGGACTGTGTCGTTCTCCCGAACCAGAAACCATTGCGAAATAGACCCATCCTGCCCGGCAACCAGTAGAGAAATCCCTCCGAGAAGAAATTCTATTTCCGTGGGCAGGCTTGAATCAGAAGTAAGTCGGGTCAAACCTGCAAATCCATTTACTTCATCATTGAATGCTTTTCTAATATCCAACAACCGAAGCTGCCCCTCGCCATTTACCAGATACAACCATAACTGATCACCATCAACGAAAATCTGACGGGTATCCGGAGCTATAATGGATGGACTAACGGCCCTGATATCAAAATTCGCAGCAGTTCCCGGAGCATCGAATGCTGCGAAAAGACTGACTTGTCTACTCGCTCTTAGCAAAGCGATCTTTCCGGTTTCATCGACACCTGATAACAACATGTTTTCGCCGGTAACTCTCAAGGCAATAGCGACTGTCTCACTGCTATCAAACAATTGGTAGGGGTTTTCCCCAAACGGATACTCAATTACCGGGCTGATGATTCTGCTATTGTCAGCAGTAGAAAAAGAAGTCTGATAATCATAGGCGGCGATTAAGATCTCACCGTTATCAAAACCCAGCGCAAACAAACCACTCTGCTCTGACTCCAACGCAAAACTACTGATATTCCTGCCTTCAGGAACAGGCAGATCTATGCTGTGCCGAATATCTCCGTTCTCTACTTCGAAAAATAACACCTGACCACTGGCATCAAGTCGCATTGCCAATTCGGACTGTTCTTCTACTGCGAGATGAAGCGTCTCTGAACTTCTCGTTCCCTGCACCTGATACTCAGCTACTGAATCAAGCTCTGCAGATTCGAACAACGGTACTACTTCATAGAATAGATAAAGAAAAATAAGCAATATGGCGACGATTACACCAATTCCGCCAATGCCTATCAGGACCTTGGCCGAACGATCATACAGGTGACGCAGCTTTCTCCTCATTGCTAATCGAGGAGATGCCAAATCTATCGGGCTCTCGCTTACCTTTGTTTGATCAATTGACATAGTTTTTCTTTAGTACTTTTCAGTAAGTGATTTCACTTAAGTAAGTTCTGAATACGATCTTGTAACACCAGAGTTACTAATTAAATTCGTGAACGAGGAGAAACCCGGGATTAAATCAGGCACGGATTTTATCTTCATTTATGCCCAGGCTACGAAACTACAAACCCAACGCGTTCATGGTTCCTTCAACTACACGGGCAGGCAAGGGAATATAACCATCCTTGATGACAATATCCTGCCCGGCCTGGGAAAGAATCAGTTTTACAAACTCTCTTTCCAGGGGCTGCAGCGGACTATTCGGCTCCTTGTTGACATAGACATAGAGAAATCGTGCCAAGGGATAATTGCCAGCTACGGAATTTTCCGGTGTCGCCTCAAAAAATTCAGTGTCTGCATTTCTGGCAATTGGTACTGACCTGACACTGGACGTCCGGTAACCAATACCTGAGTAACCAATACCATTTATTGAAGTGCTTACCGATTGAACAACAGATGCAGATCCGGGTTGTTCATTTACGTTGCTCTTGAAATCCCCATCGCAAAGAGCGGCATTTTTGAAGTACCCATAGGTACCGGACACCGAATTTCTACCAAACAATTGAATATCGCGACGCTCCCAGGGACCAGTCATCGCCAGCTGTCCCCAGTTATCCAGATTGCCGGAATATCCGCAGCGCTGGTTCGATGAAAAAACCGCATCTACTTGCGGAAGCGTCATACCCCGAATGGGATTGTCCTTATGTACATAAACCGCCAACGCATCGATAGCAACCGGAATGGCTGTCGGCTTGTAGCCATAGCGGGATTCAAATGCCTCTATTTCGTTATCTTTCATTTCCCGGCTCATAGGGCCGATGTTTGATGTATTTTCAGTTAGTGCTGGAGGAGCAGTGGAAGAACCAGCTGCCTGAATCTGAATATTTACGTTTGGATAAAATCGTTTGAAATCCTCTGCCCATAGGGTCATGAGGTTTGCCAATGTGTCTGACCCTACACTGGACAGATTTCCCGAAACACCGCTAGTGCGCTCGTATTCGGGGATTGTTTGGTTTACTTCTGCCGCATTGCTATTGAAAATCAACAACGTTGTCACGGGGATCGCACAAGCCTTAAGTAAGCTGCTCAAATTCATCAAAAAGCTCCTGTATATAGGTTATGTAAATCTTATAGTGCTAACTATAGAGTTCGAATGTGACAGATATATGACAATTCAAGACATTTATTGAAATAATCCCGGACATTTACACAGATCAATATCCACAGGAATTTATGCTAGGATAATAGGCTCTCGGTGAATAATTGCCGGCAAATGCGCAGAGCTGAAGGCTTAAGATGTCAGACCCGGTTACTAAAAAATCTCTGGAATTAGTTGCGGACAACTCCGAACCTGCCGCAGCTGACACTGTTTCGAAAAAAACAGTCGCTGAAAACACTATCCTTGAGAACGACAAAGAAGCAATCGACATCAGCTCGCCCGAATATTATGAGAATCGCGAACTCAGCCATTTCAAATTTAATCAGCGGGTTCTAAGTCAGGCAAGGAACAAGAAACACCCTCTGCTTGATCGCTTGATGTTCCTCTTGATCTTCAGCTCCAATCTCGATGAATTTTTCGAGATCCGGGTTTCTGGCCTTAAGAAGCAATTGGATTTCGGTCTGCAGAGACCTGGCCCGGACGGCAATTATCCCGAAGAAGTGCTGAAAATAATTCACGAAGAAGTTCGGGAAGCCCTGGGCGAACAGTATCGAATACTCAATGAAGACCTATTACCTTCTCTGGCAGAGGAGGACATTCATTTTCTTCCCAGAGTTGCATGGAGTGAAGAGTTAATCGAGTGGACCAAGGGGTATTTTCACACAGAAATATTACCAGTTGTCAGTCCACTAGGGCTGGACCCTGCCCACCCTTTTCCAAGACTTGTAAACAAAAGCTTAAATTTCATACTCTCTCTGGACGGCAAAGATGCTTTCGGAAGGGATAGCGGACTTGCTATTGTCCCCGCACCACGTTCTCTACCCAGACTAATAAAGGTTCCCGAGAATCTAGTACCGAAGGGAGATAACTTTATTTTCCTCTCGTCGATAATTCACGCTCATGTAGATGAATTCTTCCCGGGTATGTCAGTAACCGAATGCCATCAGTTCAGGGTAACCCGAAATTCCGACTTGGAAATGTCCAACGTAGAAGTTGAAGATTTTGCAATGGCCTTACAGGGCCAGTTACATAGCAGACGATTTGGTGCGGCAACCAAACTGGAAGTAGGACATGACTGTCCCGAAGAATTGACAGATTTTCTATTAGAACGATTCAACCTGACCACCGAAGAATTGTACCGATTGGATGGGCCGGTTAATCTGCAACGATTAATGGCAGTCTATGAAATGGTTGATCGACCAGACTTGCAATTTTCCAAATTTTCACCAGGCACGCCAAAGGCACTAGCCGAAAATAGCCAGATATTTTCCGCCGTAGATAAAGAAGACCAACTACTTCTTCATCCCTTCCAGTCTTTCATTCCCATAATTGACTGGCTAAGGCAGGCGGCGAAAGACCCTGACGTAGTTTCTATAAAACAGACTCTTTACCGTACCAACGAATCATCGGAGCTAGTTGAGGCTCTTGCTGAAGCGGCACGTAACGGTAAGGAAGTAACCGTTGTTATTGAGCTAAGAGCACGGTTTGATGAAGAAGAAAACATCAACTTTGCCAGCATCCTACAGGAAGCTGGCGCGGTGGTTGTATACGGAGTAATGGGCTACAAGACCCACGCGAAGATGCTGCTATTCGTGCGACGACATGGCAACGTGCTTAAGCGATATGCCCACCTTGGAACAGGGAACTACCATCGCAAGAATTCCCTGCTCTACACAGATTACAGCCTAATGACAGCTGACGAAATCGTCTGCGCTGATGTGCACAAGGTATTCCAGCAAATAACCGGCATGGGCAAAAAGATTCACCCTAAACTTTTAATTCATGCGCCCTTCAATCTCAGAAAGTCCATGGTCAAATTAATAGAAGCGGAAGCCAAAGCGGCGAGCAATGGAGAGTCAGCCAGAATTGTCGCCAAACTCAATGCCCTCACCGATGTGCCCGTAATTAAAGCCTTGTATGCCGCATCAATTGCCGGTGTAAAAATAGATTTGATCGTGCGTGGAATTTGCTGTTTGCGACCAGGCGTTCCCGGCGTGAGTGAAAATATCACAGTCATTTCAACCATCGGCCGGTTTCTGGAACATTCCAGAGTTTACTATTTCAAGAATGCCGAACAACAGGTGTATTGCTCATCTGCGGATTGGATGGAAAGAAACCTCTCCAACAGAATAGAAGTTTGCTTCCCGATCCTTAAAAAGAAACATGCTTCACGGATAATGGATGAGCTGAACATGTATCTTGAAGATGAAGGCCAAAGCTGGGAACTACAGACGAACGGAACTTATCGAGAGATCTCTCCGGAATTGCCGAGCGAAGGCGATGTGCAAAACCTTTTGCTGCAAAAACTTTCCTAAGAATTAGCGTAACTAACAGCAGGCAAATCGCTTTCCTCCATAACCTGCAGTGTCTTCTTGTTTCTCACCATAAAATCGAGCATACCTTCCCGCAGGGCTGTCGCGCTGAAATTTATAGTCTGCACACCGTAAGCTTCCATTAAACCGCTCATTATTGCCCAGCCCGGAAGCAGCAAATCGCGGCGTTTTTCTTTCAACCCCGGCAGATCGCCCTGACCTAAAGTGGCCGCAATAACTAATGGCTGAAGATCCCGCAACGCGGAAATCGAAACCCGCGCATCACCGAAGCCATGCTCCTCGCAAATCGCGGCAATCATTTTTACCGTTCCCGACGAGGCATATGCCTCAGTCCAATTTGCTTTTCTTATTCCGGGCGCTGCAGCCGAAAAAGCTTCCTTCGCCGCCGAGCTTGCCAACTCTAGTTGGCGCTCCAGCTCTGTGCTGGCTTCATATTCAGGAAGGAAGAAACGATCCCTCCAGGCAACGCTGCCAATGGAAAGACTCTCCGTTAGCAAGCGGCGATGCTGCTC
>Ga0315322_10000003_pt1 | contig 150384 bp, 132 predicted proteins | sample M110021515metaG_FD_203461 | JGI IMG/M metagenome (GOLD analysis project Ga0315322, IMG submission 203461) | Ammonia-oxidizing marine archaeal communities from Monterey Bay, California, United States - M1 100m 21515 | ecosystem: Environmental > Aquatic > Marine > Intertidal zone | place: USA... | reverse complement strand
TTCTAAATTCAGATAAATCAAACAGGTATACTGCACCTTTTTTTCTATTAATGCCATAAGCACCAACAGCAAGTTTATAACCATCTGCATCGTTACCAATTAAGCTTACCGAAGAACCGAAATTATCCCCATTATGCAAACTACTTTCTGAGTTTAAATTTAATTGTTTTTTACCAATTTTATCGACATATGTTATTAGGCCATTTCTAAAATTATCTACATTAAACAAGTATACCGAACCTCTATATTTACTATCCCCATAAGAACCAACAGCAATTTTATAACCACCCGTATCGTCAGCAACTAAGCTCACCGAAGAATTAAAATAATCGTGATGATGTTTTTTATATCTAAATAATAAATTTAAATAGCCAATATTTCCAATTTTACCAATCATACTTTTTTTAGAGTCTAACAATATTGTTCCAACAGATTGACCAGAAGCTTCAACTTGTGACAATTCATATAATCCTGAAGATTTTTTACCAAATACTTGTACCCAGCCTCCATCATTAAAACCATTAGCTTTAATATTACCAAATTGTTGTGTTACACCATTCGACCATAAAACAACTGTACCACCATCTCCATTTACACTAGATGCATCAACAAGTGCATTATACCCCAAAGATGTTTTATAAGATGCCGGTAGATTTAAAAGGTTATCCCCAAATGCAGATGTCCAACGATCACGGAAGCCTGTTAATACATTTTCGTCATACTCTTCAGATGGATTTCCTCCTGCAAATTCACCGCCTATACGAATTAAACCACCGGCTCTGTAACCTGTTGCAATAATTTTAGTACCATCCATCACAATAATATTACCACTATCAGTCGAAATATCAATTAAACCACCACGACCAGAAAAACCAGAGGCTGAAATTTTACCCTGTGTAATCAATCGTTTTGAACCCGTATTAATACGAATAATGCCACCATCACTATTACCGTCTGATAGTATATTAGATTTTGCAAAAATATTAATATCTGAGTTAGATGATATAGATACCGCACCACCGCTAGAAGCAGGGGCTTTACCAGATGCATCTATCAAACCTGTCTGAGTGTAAGAATTAGAAGTAATATTTACATCACCTCCATTTACATTAATAACATCACTAGAAACATCAACTGTGCCATTAACAGAAACATCCGGTCCATTAATAATAATTTTACCTGCATTAGAAGAGGATACCGATTTTGCCTGAACAAGGCCACGAATGTTTATAACTCGACGAAGGGCTTTTCTAACTGTGCCAACACTTAATTTTACTAAACCACCGTATGATATAACTTTACCGCCATCATTTACGGAAATTATTTCTGATAATTTAATTCCATTAACATCCCTAATTGTATTTAAATTACTTGTTGGAATTTCAACACGCAAAAATTCAGAATCACCTATGTTGAGAATGACCTTTTCTCCTGCACCGAAACCGACTTTACTTAAATGAGCCGTTACAACACCACCATTATCAATCGCACCGCCAAGTAAGGCAACAAAACCGCCATCACTAACCGATATACTACCGTTGTTTGTAACCACAGCACCATCTTTTCCTGATTGCTTTACAAAAGATAGTTCTCCTCTTATAAAATCTTCGTTAGAAATATCTAGTGTAGAAGCAGAAAAAGAATTTGTATTAATAAGCCCATTTTCTGTGATTAAAATACCATTAGGGTTAACTAAAAAAACCTGACCATTGGCTTTAATTCGTCCTGCTATGGTAGAGGGAGTAGAACCTAAAACACGATTTAAAATTTGTGATTGTGTGCTAGGTTGAACAAACTCAACCAATTTATTTTGACCGACATTAAATGAATTCCAATCTATAATTGCCTTATCTGTAGACTGATTAACTTCAATAAAATCTCGACCTTGGTTAATGCTAGCCTCACCAGACTTTATAATACCACCGATTGGCAGTTCAGATGCTAAAACATCTCCACTCAATAAAAAGGGAACCGAAACGATAAACGAATGCCACTTAATTCTTCTCATTAAGTTTTTATGTAAATTAAATATGATCATTTAAAAGCCCCTATCTAAATCAGAATTATAAACAAATTACCCAATATAAATAGAAACAAATCTTGTAACTTTGATTGCACTACTTATATAAATTAAAAATTAATTTAAATTTGCCGTGCTTGCTTTCTAATTTAAAATATTTGACAACAAAAAAGATATGAGCGAATAAAACACCGTATTATATCATATACCTTATTGGTAGTCGTATACTAAATAAATACTATATTTATGGTAAGTTAAGAAAATATTATTGTCAATAATTATTTTTATTAGAATTATTTAACAACAAAATAACAAATAAAATTAAAAAGATAGATATATCAATGCTAAAGGTTGCAAAAATTAATAAAATATGTGAAATTGAATCATTAGTAAAAAAAGAAAGAATAAATGCAAAATATAAAAATTGATAAACTTTTTCCTATTAAAGAAAATAAAAATGGTGTTCAAATTATCATAACTGATGAGGTTCCTAGTACTTACAAAGATTGGGCAAAAATTAATAATTTTAATGCAGAATCTGGTCAAGTTTTGATGACTATTGATAACAAAGTAATAGTTGGTAAAGGTGATTTAAATGACATATTTTATTTTGCCGATATTTATAATAAATTACCAGATGGGGAATATATTGAACCAAATTTAAAATCATCTGAAAAGCAAAATTTAATAATCGGCTGGGCTTTATCAGCATATAATTTCGATAGCTATAAAAGTGAAAAAACAAATATCAATAAATCATTATATGCACAAAATGATGAAAATAAAAAAACTGCACTTTCAATTGCCCAAGGTATATATCTTTGCAGAGATATGATAAACACACCGGCAAACGATATGACGCCACAAGATATTGAAAACCAAGTTGTAAAACTTGCGAATCAATTCGAAGCTGAAACAAATATTATAACAGGTTCTGAACTTGAAAAATCATATCCTCTTATTCACGCTGTTGGTAAAGCATCGATAAACAAGCCACGATTAATTGAATTAAATTGGGGAAATGCCAAACATCCACACTTACACTTAATTGGCAAGGGAATTTCTTTTGATAGTGGCGGTCTTGATTTAAAACCATCAAATGCGATGTTATTAATGAAAAAAGATATGGGCGGGGCTGGCAATATAATAGGGCTTGCACATATAATTATGGCAAATAAATTACCTGTTAGATTAAAGGTATTAATTCCAAGTGCGGAAAATATGGTTTCAGAAAATTCTTTTCGTCCAATGGATATTTTAAAATCTCGCAAAGGTATAACTGTTGAAGTTGGCAACACTGATGCCGAGGGTCGTCTTGTCCTTGCTGATGCATTAACATACGCAGGACAAAATAAAAATCAAGCTGATTTAACTATTGATATGGCAACATTAACAGGAGCCGCAAGAATAGCCGTAGGAGCAGATATGCCAGCATTTTTCTGTGATGATGATAAAATTGCTAATGAATATTACGAGGCGGGAGTTAAAACAAATGACCCAGTGTGGCGTATGCCCTTGCACAAACCATATAAAAAATTACTAGATACTCCTAATGCTGATATTTCATCTTGTTCACAAAATGGACTAGCAGGAGCAATTACCGCAGGATTATTCTTACAAGAATTTGTTAATGAAAAAACAAATTGGATACACATTGATTTAATGGCTTATAACAATACAAAATCCGTAGGCAAACCAATTGGTGGTGAGGCAATGGGTATTCGTGCATTGTGGGAATTACTTAAAAACCGTTATCAATAATCAGCAATACAGTTAATGATAAATTAACTCACTTTTAACATTGCTTTGATTCTGTACAGGAAATCTAGTGCATCACGCGGAGCCATATCATCTAGGTTAATATTTTTAATTTCATCTTCAACCACAGATTTTTTTTCTTGTTCATCAATATTATCAACCGCATCAAATAATGGCATATTATTAAACATATTTTTATTTGATGTATCATCTGATTCCAACATATTTAAAACTTCACTCGCTCTTTTTAAGGCTTGCTTAGGTAATCCTGCAATCTTGGCAACATAAATACCATAACTACCCTCAGAACAACCTTTTTTAACTGAGTGCAAGAACACTATTTCATCTTTCCACTGTTTTACACCCATAGTATGAGCCGACAATACATCAATTTTATCACATAATAGATTTAATTCGTGATAATGTGTTGCAAACAATCCCCTACATTTATTTTTGTAACATAGATATTCAATACAAGCCCAAGCAATACTCATACCATCGTATGTAGATGTCCCTCGGCCGATTTCATCCATAATTACCAATGATTTTTCAGTAGATTGATTTAAAATTGATGCAGTTTCAACCATTTCAACCATAAATGTTGATTGTCCTCTTGCCAAATCGTCACTTGCCCCAACACGAGAAAATATGCGGTCAATCAACCCTATTGTACAAGACTGAGCAGGAACAAAACAGCCCATCTGTGCCAAAATAGCAATTAATGCATTTTGTCGTAAAAATGTAGACTTACCGGCCATATTAGGCCCCGTTAATAACCATATTTTATCGTTATCATCAAATTTACAATCATTAGAAATAAATTTTGTATTATCTGATTGTTTTAATGATTTTTCTACTACTGGGTGCCTGCCTGCCACAATATCAAAATCCATTGTTTCATTTAAAATCGGTCGCACCCAACCTTGACTTTTACTCATATATGCTAATGAACTTAAAACATCGTTTACTGAATATGCATATGCGGTTTTTGATATTTCTTGGGAATTATCGATTATATCTTGAATCAATGATTTAAATATTTGCTCTTCAATTGCTAATGCTTTATCTTTTGCATCTAAAACATCGCGCGATAATTCGGATAATTCAGTGGTAGTATATCTTAACGCCCCTTTCATAGTTTGACGATGAATAAACATTTCTAAGGTTATTTTGTCGGCATTCTTAGGAGTAACTTCAATAAAATATTGCAACATATTATTATGTTTTATTTTTAAATTATCAATCCCTGTAATGTCACGATATTTTAATTCTAAATTAGCAATCAATCGTCTTGAATCATCGCGTAATTCACGGACTTTATCCAACGACACATCATAGCCTTTTCTAATTGCTCCACCATCGCGAATATTAGAGGGCGGTTCATCTACTATTGCTTGTTGTAATTTTTCCACTAGATTGTCGTAAATACCTAAATCGATTATACTTTGTTTTAAAATATCGCAATCTAAATTATTTAATAATAATTTGACTTTTGTTGTCATATGCAATGCATTGCAAATTACTTTGATATCCCTAGGTGCGCCTCGCCCTAATGATAATCTTGTAAGTGATCGTTCTAGATCAGGAACTTCTTTTAATAACTGTCTTAGTTCATCTAGTTTATCAAATTTTATAAAACTATCAATTCCATCAAGGCGGTAATTGATGCTATTTAAATTTGTTAATGGTGATGTTAACCACTTTTTTAACAATCTTGCCCCTGAACCCATTTGTGTATAATCAACAGTATCGAATAATGTTAATTTTTTTCCGCCTTGCATTGAATTAGTTATTTCAAGAGATTTTCTAGTGGTCGCATCAATTTCCATATAACCAGAATTTTTTATTTTAGTTGGTTTATTAAGATGAGGTAATTTACCAACTTGGGTTGTATTTATATAATCTAACAACAAGCCTAATGAGATAATATCTGCTTTTACAAAATCGCCAAAACTACTTAAATCAGAAACTTTAAATGTTTTACAAATTATATCAAAACTATTTTCATAATTAAATCTGCTCTCCGGTATAGGACTTAGCGCATCTTTGTATTCATTCCAAATTTCCGAATATAATTTATTAGTAATAAATGATTGCGGTAAAATTATTTCACTAGGTTGAATTCGTGCTATTACTGTTGATAAATCTTGTTCTTGTATTGTTTGAACGAAAAAATCACCTGTTGTAATATCAACTGTCGCAATAGCCGTATCACCAGATCTTTTATTAATACAACACATATAATTATTACTACGAGAATCTAATAAATTATCTTCTGTTATTGTCCCTGGGGTTACAATTCTTACAACTTCTCTTTTCACGACTGCTTTGGCTCCGCGTTTTTTTGCTTCGGCCGGATCTTCGGTTTGTTCACAAACCGCAACACGATAACCCTTGCCGATTAATCGTAACAAATATGTTTCTGAGGAATGAACAGGCACCCCACACATAGGGATATCAACACCTTTGTGTTTCCCGCGTTTAGTTAAAACAATATCCAATGCAGATGATGCCTTTACAGCATCTTCGAAAAACAATTCGTAAAAATCGCCCATTCTGTAAAATAATATTGTGTCTTTGTGATTTTTCTTGATATCCAAGAATTGTTCCATCATTGGTGTGGTAGTATTACTTTTTGCAGTCATTTTTATTTATATTATTAATTTTTTATTTATAGTTGTTTATTTGCTTTTATTTTTTTTAATTCCTTAATATAATTACTTATTATATATTATGTCAATATATTAAATTTTTTATCACAAATTAAATGAGAGTTATAAATTATGGTTGAAATATCAAAACTAGGAAAAGCAAATATTATATCAATTCAATCTTGTGTAAGTTACGGTCACGCAGGAAATTCATCGGCAGTTTTCCCAATGCAAAGGCTTGGTTATAATGTTTCGCCTGTTCACACGGTATTGTTTTCAAATCATACAGGTTATGGCGATTGGGGCGGGGAAATTATCGATACAAAAATAGTTAGTTCCGTAATCGATGGCATTGAAAAAAGGGGTGTATTCCCAATTACATCAGCTATTGTTTCTGGTTATATGGGGACAACTGAATTAGGTGATATAATACTTGATACAGTTAAGCGAGTAAAAAAAGCAAACAGTGATGCAATATATGTATGCGATCCTGTTTTTGGTGATGTCGGTAGGGGAATTTTTGTTAATAAGGAATTACCAGATTATTTTCGTGATTTTGTAATACCTGAATGTGATATATGTACACCAAATATGTTTGAACTTGAATATTTAACAAATACAAAAGTAAAAACTATTGATGAGGCTATTAATTCAGCAAGAACTTTATTAAATAAAAACTGTAAGTCGGTATTGGTAACATCACTAGAACACGAAAAAACAGAGGCTGATACTATTGAAATGTTAGCGGTACAATCTGATAAAGCATTTCATATTAAAACAAAAAAACTAGAAATGCCAATTTCTCCGAATGGTTCAGGTGATGCCACAACTGCATTGTTTGTATGTCATTATCTTGAAAATAAAGGTGATATGAAAACTACCCTAGAAAAAACCACAAGTGGTATTTATGAGATATTTGATACAACACAAAAATCAGGAACCCGAGAATTACAGATTGTTGCAAGTGGTGATAAATTAGTTAAGCCTGAGCATATATTTACTGCTGAACAAATATAATTTAAATGAATGTTATTCGTTGACAACTCTTGCAAAGCAAACTGCATAAATTTGCTTTGCACCTGATTTTAATAAAGTCTTGCTGAGTTCGTTAATTGTTGCACCAGTTGTATGAACATCATCAACAATTAGAATGTTTTTATTCTTAATATTTGCATTATTTATTACAAACGCTGATCGAATATTTTTCACCCTAGCAGAAAAAGATTTATTGCCTTGTGAAGCCGTATTTTTTATTCGTTTTACGCGAGTATAATCACAAGGTTTATTGATATTTTTTCCAATTATTTTTGCAAGATATGCAGATTGATTATACTTTCTTTTTAACAATCTAAATTTATGTAATGGCACCGGAATTATTAAATCAATATCCTCAACAAAGTCTTGTATAACTTTTGTCATTTCATTTGCCATATACGGGGCTATATGCGTGCCATCTCCGTGTTTAAATTTTAATATTAAAGGTGATGAACTATCATTATAAACAACAGCACTACGCAAAATATATTTAGGTTTTTTTCTTAAACACACCCCACAATATTTACCTTTGGTTTTATTTACAAAAGGCTTGCCACAGCTTTTGCAATTTGGCGCAGTTATGAATGATATATCTTTGAAGCAATCACTACATAAACCGTAATCAATATTAATAGTTTTACATTTCAAACAAGTATGAGGAATGATAAAATCAATTATTTTACGAATAAACATTACAACTTAATAACCTTGTGTGATATGGATTGAATCGCTTCATAATCGTGACTAGCAAAAATAATTGCTGTGTTAAATTTTGCTTGTAAATCATATATTAGTTTTAAAATCATATTTTTATTATAACTATCTAGTGCCGAAGTTATTTCATCTGCTAAAATCAAATCTGGATTAGAAATAAAAGCACGGCCAATACTTATCCTTTGACATTCACCGCCTGCAAATTGATTTGGTTTATCAAATATTCTACTTTCATCGATTCCAACTTTATTTAATATTTTTATTACTTTTTGTTTTTTTTCCTCAGCACTATATTTATTGCCCAATGGTTCAGATACAATATCAAGAATTGTTAATTTTGGATTTAATGCACCCCTTGCATCTTGGAAAATCATTTGTATATTATCTGATTTTTTAATTGTTCCAGAAATAGGGTTTAACTGTCCCATAATTCCCCTAAATATAGTTGATTTACCTATGCCACTTTCCCCAAACAATCCGACGCATTCACCCAAGGATACATTAAAAGATAAATCTTTTATTACAGGTTTATTATTATATCCTAGTGCAACATTTTTAAGAGTTGTTATTATATCACCGGTTTTATTTTTATTTTTTTTAATTGGTATTGGCTGTAATAAATCTTTGCCTTGTTTAGTACTCGGAGATTTAAAAAATCTTTTTGTGTCTGTATATTCAGATATTGTGCCATTATTAATATGAATTATTTTATTAGTAATTTTTTCCATTAATTTCATATCGTGACTTACCCAAATTAAAATACAATCAGTTTTTTGCGCATATGATAATAATTCTTTTACAACTAGTTGCGTATTTTTTTCATCAAGGTTTGCGGTTGGTTCATCTAGTAATAAGATATTCGGCTCGCGGTGTAAATTAATAGCTAAACTTGCTCGCATTTGTTGCCCGCCACTTATTAAATCAACATATGATTTTTTATAATCATCTAAGCCTAATTTACCTAATAATTTTTTTGCTAATTTTAATTTACCAACCCCATCGCAAACCTGAGTAATAATTTTATAATTCGGAGCTATGCTGTTTTTTGCATTTTGATATAAAAAACCTAACTTGCCTGAATACTCTATTTTACCAGTTGCTTTTTTATCAATATTTACAATAGATTTTAACAGGCTAGTTTTTCCTGAACCTGAATAACCAACCACACCTATTATATCGCCTTTGTTTGCAGAAAACGAAATATCTTTTAATAATTGTTTATTATTAATACATAATGATAAATTATCTACTGTTATCATTTTTTATTCTTTCGCTATATTTAATAAATGAAAATGTTGTCAAAACCATTGCAACACCAACCGGAATTGCAAAATACGGATCAATAAACCAAGAATTTTGCACATCAAGCATCATCGACCCCCAAGTTGGTTCAGAACTATCAACAGATAATCCCAAGTATCCCAAGCCTGCTTCGGATACAATAGCAATGGCAAATTGAATTGTACATTGTGCCAAGATAATATGATAAATATTAGGTATAATATGTACAAACATTATTTGATATTTTGACAACCCACTTAATCGTGCCGATGCAACAAAATCTGATTGCCATACACTGCGAGAAGATAAATAGATAACACGATAAAAAACAGGTATAAAAAATATTCCTATGCTAATAATTGCAATTTGTATTGATGGGCCAAATATAGCAACTAATATCAAAGCAACTAATACCTTGGGAAATACAAATAATATATCGATGCCTCCGCTTACAACATATCGCCAATTAGTTTTTTTTCTGCTCATTAACAATGCCAAAAAACCACCTATTAGCAAACTTATTAATATACTAGAAATGCCGATTATACCAACATTATAAGAACCTCTTATCATACGGAAAAAAATATCTCGTCCCAAGAAATCAGTGCCAAATAAATGATTAACACTTACAGAGGCTGAACGATTTAACATATCCATATCATTATAATATTGACTGGGTAATAATGCACCGACTAACATACTAATAAAAAACATTATTATAATATATTTATAAATTTTATGCATTGTATCCCTTTCGTAAAGAAGGGGTAATAATGTAGGCTATAAAATCAACAATACTATTAATCAAAATTATAAACAAAGCACTTTTCATTACAATATATCCGGCTAAAAATACATCTCGTTTTAATATTGCTTGGTATAATAAATCACCAATACCTGGCATTGCAAAGATATGTTCAACAACGACAATGCCGGTGAATAAAAAACCTATTTGCAAACCAATAATACTAAGCAAAGAACCACTAATTGCAGGTAACCCGTATTTTAATAAAACATGTACTTTTGAAAAACCTACCACTTGATAAAAATGAATAAAATCTGAATTTTGAATTTCTAGTAATCCAACCCTTACATAACGGGCAAAAACACCTGCTTGGCTTATCCCTAGTGCAAGACACGGCATCAAATAGTGTTTCCACATTCCAATCCCTCCGCTAGGTAAAATATTTAATGAAAGTGAAAATATCATTATAAATAATAATGACAACCATACAACGGGAAATGAAATCATTAAAATAATTATGTTATTCCAAAATGAATTATTACTTACGACACTAATTATGCCTAATAACAAGCCCAATGAAATTGATATTAAAAAAGCAAATAATGCGATTGGTGCAGAAATTAGAATTCTTTCATTTACTATGTCAATAACTGGAACTTCAAAAATCAAACTATTACCAAAATTACCTTGGGCTACGGCATTAACCCACCAAAAAAATCTTGATACAACAGATTGATTTAACCCCATCTGATTTCGGATTTGTTGCGCATCACCTTCCGTGCCGGCTATAATATCGGCTACATCACCCGATAATTGTTCGATGCCTAAAAATGTAATCAACATTACCACCAATATAGATAATAATAATTTGATTAATATCTTCATTAATCCTTTTATATTACTGCCAATAAACATCTTTTAAAATATTTCCTGCTACTGGATAGTTTTTCCACATTCCAGATAATTTTTTATTCCAAACTCCGATTTTAGGTGCCTGATACAACCAAACATTTACCGCATCATCAGATAATGTAACTTGGATTTTCTTCAACAATTGAAGTCTTTTATTTTTATTTATTTCTGTTTTTAATTTTTTAATTAAATCTTGATAATGTGAATTATTGTAACCAAAATAATAATTTTTACGGGCATAAATACCATAATCTTTTGGTTCTAGGTGAGCAATTATTGTAATATCATAATCATATTTTTTATATGTTTGCGATAACCAAGTCCCCCAATCAACATTTTTCATTTTTACCTTAATGCCTACTTTACGCAAATAACTAGCAATCACATCAGCAGATGTTTTATATGATGGTGGAACCGTAAATTCTAGTGTCATATTATCCGCTCCGGCTTGTTTTAATAATTTTTTTGCTAGTCCTGCATTATATGGATATTTATTAGACAAATCAACATAGCCCTCTGCGTGTGGTGGATAATGCGAACCGATAGGTTTTGCCGAAGGCGAGACAATACTTATAAGGCTTTTTTTATCGATTGCATAATTTAATGCTTTTCTTACTTGTGGATTTGATAAAAACTTATGCCTATTATTTAATGCTAGTAGTACTTCCCCTTCTGTCGAACCGAAAACAACATTAAACCTATCTTTTTTAAATGCAGGTAATGTCATTACATCTTGATAAACAGGGAAGCCGTCAATTTCACCGCTTAATATCGCAGATGATGCAGATAATGAATCACTGATAAAGCGGAATTTTGCTGATTTAAGTTTTGCTGGTTTAGAGTGGTATTTTTCAAAACGATTAATTTTAACAAAATACCCTTTTTTCATTGAATCAAAAATAAACGGCCCTGTGCCAATTGGATTGTTTTTGTTATTTTTATATGAACGATGATTAAATATCACCGCTTCTGGACGCGCTAAATCATAAATCAAAGAGTCGCTAGATGATTTTAATAATACAACAACTGTATTATTATCAACTTTAAAAATTGTTTTTACATTATCAAACAAAGACTTCCTAGGGTTAATAGAATCTTTATTAAAAATTCTAGATATTGAAAATACAATATCATCAGCACTTAACTTATCACCATTGTGAAAATAAACATTATCTTTAATATAAAATGTATACTTTTTAAAATCTTTTGAAATTTTGTAATCTTTTACTAATAAGTTTTTTACACCGCCACTTTCAGTAATCTGAAACAATCCTTCAAAAATGTTGCCGTAAACAACCTCATCTATTGCACTAGCTGAATTTATAGTAGGGTCAAGATGCGGAGGTTCCAACTTCATACCTATTGTTATATTATCTTTTGCCAAGGCAACAGAACTTATAAAAATAGAAATAAGTAATATTATAATTTTCTTCACATTGACAATTCCTGAAATAAAAAATATGTAGTAACCAATGGTAAAGCTTATATAATAATGGCTCTATGTCAACATAAAACTATTATTTGGCATTATTTCCAAAATATTTTTGCTATTATCTTGTGGGCGATCAAGCATAAATATAGGTATCTTGCGTTTAATGGCAACTGCAATTTTATTATAATTCATATCACCGCCTGAATTCTTGCAAACTAAGGCTTGGAAATTATATTTATCAAACAATAATTGCTCGTTATTTATACTATAAGGCCCTTTATCAACAAGGCATTCACCATTATTTATAGGAATTTTTTTCACAGTTCTAGCAATTACATAACAATTTAAATCATTATAATCACCCATTGATTTTGCCCCTAGGGTGAAAAACACATTGCCCTTAATGTTGGCTAGCTTTTGTTTTATTTCATTACTATCTTTGCAATTAATCCAATCGTCATCGTTGTTTTTTTGCCATTCTTTACGAATATAGCGAATTGTTTCAATGTCTAGTTCTTGGCTAACAATGTTAACTGTATTTGTAATATTACTAGCATATGGGTGTGTTGCATTAATTATTTTGGTAATATTATTTTTAATTATATAATTTTTTAAACCATTTATACTATCGTTTTGTTCAGAAAAACCGCCTATTCTAACCTGTGCGTTTTTTGGTGTAGCCGGATTATCCGTTACCCCAGCAATAGAATAAATATATGGTTGAGTTAATTGCTCGCCAATTTTAATAGCATCTCTTGTTCCGCCTAATAATAATATCATATTTTAATCCTTAATATGTGAAATAACATCACCGCTTCTATTTACAATTAATACATTAACTTTCTTGATTTTTTTACCAATTTTTTTAGCCTGATTTTGCGCACAAATTGCTATGTGATGACCTATGTTTAAACTGGGTCTAATTGTAGTCAAAACTTCCAATGCAGTATTAGCCGTTTTAACAAAATTAATTTCATTATCACTACCGCCTATCTGTTCAACAAATTCAGATAATTTTTGAAAATCAACCTGTGATCTAGACGAATGCAAATCACGGTTTCCTTGTGCAAGTTTTACCATTTTTGCAAACCCGCCTGATATTGTAATTTCCTCAACATTATTATTACTAGCATATTTTAACATACCCCCGACAAAATCACCCATATCTATGTATGACTCATTTTCCAAACCCAATACTTGCATTGCCTTGTTTTCAGAAGTTTTACCAGTTGAGCCAACCATATGCTGAATATTCATCGCCATCGCCACATCTATCCCGCGGTATATTGAATGTATCCACGCACTACACGAATACGGTATAACAACCCCACTTGTGCCAAGTATTGATAATCCACCAGTTATACCTAATCTAGGGTTCCAAGTTTGCTTAGCCAAATCTTCTCCGTTTTTTATGGACACTTCAACTATCCAATTATTATGCCCTGAAATTGCTACAATGTTTTTTTCTATCATTTGGCGAGGTTTTGGGTTTATAGCAGGTTCACCAACATCAAGTGGCAAACCTTTTTTAGTAACTGTTCCCACACCTTTGCCCGCAATAAATTTTATATTATTTGCTTTGTTTTTCTTTATTTTTACTGTTATTTCACAATTATGAGTAATATCCGGATCATCGCCCGCATCTTTGATAGTAGATGCAATTGCTTGATTTTCATCAAATTCAAAATTAAAAATCTTAAACTCTTTTGCTCCCGCCGGTAAATCAATTGTAATAGTATCAACTTTTTCTTGCTTAATAATCCCGTATACACAAGCACTAGAACAAGCTGTGGCACAGGCTCCTGTGGTCCAGCCTTTCTTTAATTTTTTTGTATTTATTATTTCTTTTTCACTCATAATAATTTATGTTATATGATATTAATGAACAGACGATAACACTTTTATGACAAACATACTAAAACTATTTTCAAAATCCAAGAAAGATTCAAAATATAATCAAAATTTTGATAGCTTTTCCCCAACTTTTGAAAAAGGTACAGTTTGGATTGCTGGTTCTGGGCCTGGTGATGTTGGCTTGCTAACAATTAATGTTTTTAATGCATTAAAAAATGCCGATATAATCGTTTACGATGCATTAGTTAATAAAGAAATCCTAGATCTAGCAAACCATAAATGCGAAAAAGTATATGCCGGTAAACGAGGTGGCAAACCAAGCACAAAACAAAAAGATATATGTGATATATTAATTAAGTTCGCAAAATCTGGCAAGCGAGTACTAAGATTAAAAGGCGGTGACCCTTTTGTTTTTGGTCGCGGTGGCGAAGAGGCGATAGCATTAAAACGAAATAATATTAATTTTCGCATAATACCTGGAATTACCGCAGGTATTGGCGGTATGGCATATGCAGGAATTCCCGCCACACACCGTGAAACAAATTACACTATAACTTTTGTAACTGGACACGCAAGTTCAGGGGAAATTCCTGATAATATATGTTGGAAATCATTATCAGCTCCATCACAAGCACTAGTATTATATATGGCATTAAAACATATTGATAATATTACAAACAAATTAATAAATTCTGGTAAAGATAAAAACACACCTGTTGCTATTGTACAAAATGCAACAATGAAAAATATGAAAATTCAAACTGGTAAATTATCTGAACTAGTTGAGATTGCTAAAAACTTTGAACCACCGGCTATTGTTGTCATAGGCGAAGTGGTTAATTTACAAGAAACATTAAATTGGCTTAAATAAAATGACAAGTGTTCTTATTGCTGGGGCTTCAACAAATAGCGGTAAAACAATTATTACCGCATCAATATTAAGAGCATTAAAAAATCGTGGCTTAAATGTTCGCGGTGGTAAAATCGGGCCTGATTATATTGACCCAAAATTTCACGCTATCGCTAGTGATAGTTTTTCATTAAATGTCGATGCTTGGGCAATGAATGAAAATACTTTACACCGCAACCTAGCAACAATGGAACAAGATTCAGATATTACAATAATTGAAGGAGTAATGGGATTATTTGATGGGGCTAGTGATGGTAGCGCTTCATCAGCAGAAGTTGCTAAAAAAATGGGCTTACCTATTATTATTTGTCTTGATGTGTGGGGGCAAAGTCAATCAATATCTGCTATTGTAAATGGCTTTGATACATTGGACAAAGACATTAAAATATCTGGAATAATATTAACTAGAATTGGCACCGAAAAACATTTAAAAATATTAAAACAATCATTACAAAAATATATCCCGCATATTCCACTAATCGGCACAATATTTCGTAATGAAATATTTGAACTAGAATCAAGACATCTTGGATTAGTACACCCATCATCGGAAAATGATAAAACATTAAATAAATTGCTAGATAAAACCGCTAATATTATTTCACAACAAGTTGATTTAGATAAATTAATTAGCATCAGCAAAAAATCAAAAGCCATAACAAATGATAAAATTGCAATACCTAAGTTTAGTAATCATATCGCTGTGTCATATGATAAAGCGTTTAGTTTTTGCTACCCACATATTATAAACAGTTGGAAAAAAGAAGGAGCTGAGATTTCATTCTTTTCCCCGCTAAATGATGAAGCACCAGATGAAAACGCATCTTCAATTTATTTATGCGGTGGCTATCCTGAATTATACTGTGAAACCCTTGCCAAGAATAAAATATTTAAATTAGGAATGTTAAAACACGCCGAAAAAGGAACATTTATATTTGGTGAATGTGGGGGGTTTATGACACTCGGTAAATCAATCACCGATAAAAATAATGTTGAACATAAAATGCTAGGGTTGCTAGATTTAAAAACATCGTTCGCTAAGAAAAAATTACATTTATCTTATCAGAATATTAAATTATTAAAAGAGTGTAACCTAGGCACAAAAAATTCATTATTCAAAGGACACGAATTTCACTATGCAACAATCACACATCAATCAGGTGAACCTTTGTTTGAAGTTAATAATGCTTGTAACAGTAAAAATGAAATAGTAGGGCTGGTAAATAATAATGTAATTGGTTCATTTATTCATTTAATTGATAAAATTTAAGATAAATTATTGTCAATAAAAAATATAATATAGTATATTTAAAATTATGACAACAATAGCAACAAAATTAATTATAGATTCCGTGGTAAAAAAATTTAACGATATAGGTAAATCCCTTTACGTAATCCATAGCGGAGATAATAACCGTGGGTTGTTATACATAAAAACTAACTCAAAAAGTACAAACAAATATACTTTACATTATCGCGAATACGAATACCAAAGTGATAATTATAAATGGGTAGTAATTGATAATTTATCTGAACAAGAAGTTGATACAAAGTTAAATAAATATAAACAAGAGGATAACGATTGTTGGTGCATTGAAATCGATGACAACATAAATCCATTTGCTAGTATTTTATAAAAAATGGGGGATTTTACCCCCAAATTTATAATATTAAAATTATACCTCTATTTCATCATTACCGTATAAATCTTTAAATCCTTTTTCGACTTGCGAAATATATTCAGGGTCACCATCTCGCCAATATTTTGGATTATCCATCATTTTATAAAGACCAGCTTGGGTAATACCAGATGCTTGATTATTATCAGTTATTGGAAATTCTCGTGACGATTCCATCATTGCATACAAATTTTTAATTCCTTTTACATCATATGATAATTCATCAAAAGTTGTTTTATTTAAATTTGCACTTCCCCAATTTGCAATATCTAGTTTTATTTTTTCCCATTTTTCAACTCCCCCAAAATGCAACGATAGCTCTTGCTCCATTAACTCGATTTTTTCATTGGCGATTTGATTTAGTTCTTCCCTCATATAATCATTCGCCATTTCATATACTTTTTGAGCTTGGGCTTGTGAAAAACCATTTTCAATCATTTGTTGCTCTAAATCATTATTACGACTTATATTCATTTCATCTATATTTATATCATATCCTTGTTCAGGTATAACATTGTTATCATCAACTTGCTGTTCAATGTCCTTGTCTTGTGAATAAAATTTCTTTTCCAATTCACCATACGACTTTAATATTTGTTCATACTGTATTTTACCATCTTTGATAAATTTTTCAGGTACATTATCAATAGAAATATTTTCCTGTGTAACCCTATCACTATCAGTTTCACCTTGCTCAGATAACATAACATTATCCGTATTTTTATCTTCATTTACACTATTTAAATTTTCGCTGTTAATCTCTACCATTCAGTGGATTCCTTCCTTGTTTATCATTAAAAATAATAACAACATTAATAGGATAATATTCTTATTATGTCAAGGAAAAAGAAAATTGTGAAGATATATAAATTATATTTTTTATTGAATAATCGCTTGTTAAATTACGAGATGCGTTGCAATTAATAAAACTAATATAGCTATAAATATCGTTTCAAGAATAATTAGCAATACATATTTATAGCCAATATTAAAAATATCTTTAAATGAAGTTTTAAGCCCCAATGCAAACACAGCCATTGTTAGTAATATTTTTGAAATAAATGAAAGTGTTGTATTTATTTGCCAATTAATAGCCGGTAATTCAAAAAGTAATAAATCAAAACTGTTAAAACCAACAAGTATAATAAACACAATTAAAAATGTTGGAAGTGGTGTTTGTGTATTTATTTCATTATCTTGTGATTTATTTTTTAGAACTAATGCCATTATTATTGCTAATAAAAATACTACTGGCAACAACATTGCAACTCGGAATAATTTTGTTATAGTTGCGATATCACCAACTTTCTCAGAAATACTTAACCCAGCCCCTACTACTTGTGCCACATCGTGTATAGAACCACCCAAGAACACTCCGGCTTGTAAAGAATTATATTCCATATACTTTATAATTAATGGATATAATACCATTGCAATTGTACTTAAAATATTAACAGCCACAATAACAAATAATGTTTGTTTTTCAATTCTTTTATTGTGTGGAAATATACTTGAAACTGCCATAGCCGCAGATGCTCCACAAATAGCAACAGCCCCGCCCGATATGGTTCCTATCCTAGAATCAAGCCCTATTAAACGAGCAACAACAATACCAAAAAATATAGTTACAAAAACCGATAAAACCAAAGCAAATAAAACATCAAACCCTAATATTGACATTTCATTGAATGTAATTCTTGCCCCCAATAATGCAACACCTATCCTTAGTATTTTTTTACCTGTATAATCTACACCTTGTTTAGTTTTTTCATTATATAATAATGATGATAATAAAATACCGATAAACAGAGCATATAGCATATATGAACCACCTATATACTTTGATAAAATTTGCGACAAAATCGCAAAAATCAAGCACATAATGATAACTAATAAATTTTTCATTTTAGATGATTTTTTCTTTTATAAATAATTAGATTAACTAAACAATAACACTATATAATTAATATAATTGTTTGTCTAACACATAATATAAGTAATAAAGCTTATTATCATTGAAACATAAATAAAAAAAGCCCCACCAAATGGCAGGGCTTTTATAGTTTTAATATTTTGTTTACTGTGAATATGCATTAATTGTAAAATTATATTCAACTGTTTTTTCTTTATAAAGACTATTAGACGCAATTGTTGCTTTAATTGTTATATCGCCAGTAGCTGTTGTACTGCTAAGGTTAACAGCACCAGTACCAGAATTAATTGAAGCACCTTTATTATTACCTATTATTTCGTATGTTACCGCACCCATTGTGTTAGAATTATATCCATTGTTACTAGTTAAAGAAGCATCAACAGTAGAAACAGAACCTGCATTTCCTGCAAAACCTGATGGTACACTAACAGTAGTTAGGTCTTGTTTAGTAAATGTTACAGTGTATGATCCAACATTACCAGTTTCATACTTACTAGAGGTGCCAGATGTTGATACTGTAACAGTTGCTGTACCGGATTGAGTAGCAGTAACAGTACCAGTATTAGCATTTATACTAATACCAGTAACATTCGAAATTGCATATGAAAGCGTACCCATTTCAGCTTCATTATAACTAGTTGGTGCTGATGCCGCTGACACTGGTGTTCCCCATGCTACTTCGGCAGGGGTGGCAAATAATAATGAAGGAGCAGATTGTCTATTAACTGTAACATTATAATTAATTGTTTTTTCAGCATACTGATCATTAGCCGCAATTGTTGCTCGAATTTGTATAGTGGCAGAAGAAGCAGCTGGAGTGATAGTTGCACCGCTAAGGTCAAGATTACTACCTGAAATTGACGCACCTGTAACATTGCCTCGGTCTTTTATTGCGTATGTTACCGCACCCATTGCACTAGAATTGTATCCATTGTTACTAGTTAAAGCAACACTAACAGTATCGCCTAAATTTCCTGAAAGGGTTGGAGGGGTAATAGTTGTAATAACTAATCTTTTTTCTAAGTACACTTTATTTTCGCGTATAACTTCGTCATATCTTCTATCCCAAATTTTTGCAGTATCTGATTGCATATTATTTGTTTTCTGACTTAACTTTTCTCCGAAGTTATATCTAAAATTTAAAAATAATTCTTCTGAAGAATTATTTTGATCAGAATTATCATACTCACCACCGAAACTTAGGTGTGGTGTTAAATAATATTCCGCGCGCAATTTAACCCCTGATTTCCTATCGACATCGCCAGAAAAACTATATCTTTTCAAATTAATTTTTAAATTATCAACCTTTGGCATTCTTCCGGAAACACCAAAATCATGACCATTTAAAACTCTCTCATCATTCATAAAAGCAGATTGTCCTCTTTGATATAAATTTCCGTAAAAATCGTATTTAGGTGTACTAAGTTTAAAACCAAGTGAATATCTAGAATGTGACGATGAAGAAAATATGTTAGAGTTAGAGTTTTTTAAGTCATAAAATGAATTAATCTCAAGCATAACTTTTTTACTATCAATAAAATCTTTGAATTCAGGAGAAACATCTACCAATGTACGCCTTCCTAAACCAATGTTTAAAGTTTTGCCATCCTTTGAATCATATGTAAAGTTTCCTTGAAAAAAAGAAAGTTTTTTTAATGTTTCATCAAGTACTATAAAGCCTGAAAAATTGTATTTTGAAAAAGATTGCATACCACCTTTAACCCATTTTACACCTAAAGCCTCAGAATTTTTATTTATTTTTTCAATCATTGTTTGGCTAAAGAAAGAATAAGGATCCACTTCACTAATAATCTGTTTTTCACTTTCATATGCTATTTTATCATCATATGTAATTCCACCAGCATACGCCAATGGAGTAAAAATTTGAGATATAATTAAAATAAAAGAAGTAAGCTTATATATATATTTTGTCATTTAGGTCCTGTATTATTAATACTTTAGGTTTTTTTGTATGCATTAAAACACATCTTAAAGGTGCGTATACTTAATATATATATATATATTAATATATAGATTTATGTCAAGGTGTTTTATAGTAAAAATTTAAATTAATACATTTTTATCAAAACAAGATAAGACTTTTTTTACAACATTAACATCATTACCTGTTTTATCTAGCTGTGGGTTATATTCAACTACTTCTAGAACATCAAGGCCTTCAAGATTTGTGTTGTTAAATGAATCCATAACATCATTTAAAATCAATCCGTTTTTTACTGGTGTTCCAACAGCTGTTATTTCTTGTACATCTAGGCAATCCATATCAAAGCTAATACCGAATTTAATACCTTTATTTTGAAAACTACTTATTACAGATTGAAAACATTTTGCAAATCCGACTTTTTTTACTTCTTCAGCATAAAATACTTTAATGTTTAGTTTTTCAGCTAATTCTCTCTCTTTGCTTTCGTAGCACCTTGTACCAATAAAAGCAACATTTTCAGGTTTAACTTTTATTCCATTATATAATATATTAGTTAAACGGTTATCACCATAGCCCATCAAACCGGCAACGGGCATTCCGTGCGGATTAGATGAATCAGATGTTTCAAATGTATGTAAATCAAAATGTGCGTCAACCCACAACACCCCGTAATCGCCTTCGTCTTTTGTTGCACCCGACCAAGTTCCAAAACCTGATGAATGGTCGCCCCCGATAACAATTGGAAAGTGATTTTTTTGTTTTTGTTCATAAACTGCACGAGCGAGGTTTTCGCAAGATTCTGCCAAATTATCAACACACTCTTTTCGGCGTTTTGAATTATCCATTGTAATCATAGTCGCCATTTTATTTTTTACTTGTGGTATATTATCACTAATTACGCAAGGGGCTTTTTCACACCCAATAGTTCCAGCACCAGCACCAAATTCAGCACCTATGTAAAATATTTCTTTTTTAATCATTACTCCACCAATAAGCCAAATAAATTTTTCGGATCTTTAATATCAGGTATCATTTCATAAATTTCACCAATATTATACTTTTCAGACAATGTGTGAATTACACTTAATGCAGATAAATCTTCTAATGCAATGCCAACACTATCAAAAACTGTTATTTCATCATCATTATTACGACCAACTTTATCACCGCGGATTATTTCGTAAAAATGAGCATCAACTATACTACGCGCTTTTTCTTCATCAAAAACTTGAATTTCGCCCTCTATAAATGATTGATCAAAAAATTCAACTGCTACATAAGAATTTTCTAGAATTTCTTTTTGTAATTCAGTTTTTCCCGGACAATCGCCACCCAAACCATTAATGTGTTGACCTTTTGTAAGCCAATCATATTTTATTACTTCTGCGTGAGCCTTGCAAGCCGTACAAACAATTATAATATCTGCCCCTGTTACCGCAGATTTTGCATCATTACAACGAACCAAATCAACTTTATGACCAGCAAAATTTAATTTCATATTTTGTTCATACTTATCCATTGCCTTAGGGTCTGTATCGAAATATCTAACCTCTTTGATATCGCGAATTAACTTATGAGCGATAGTTTGATATTCAGACTGCGCGCCGTTACCAATAACCGCCAATGTGCTAGCATCTTTTCTAGCCATAAGATCACTAGCGATTGCCGATACACTAGCAGTCCTAAGAGCTGTTAAAAGTGTCATCTCTGTTATTAATATTGGGTAACCATCATCTACATTTAATAACTGTCCAGTTGCAACAACAGTTTGTTTCCCCACAGCTGTATTTTTAGGGTGTCCATTTACGCACTTAAAAGCAAATTTTTCTTTGCCACAAACAGGCATTAATTCCAAAACACCGCCATCAACGTGAAATGCTGGCCTAGGTATATTTTGGAAACTTTCCCAATTTGTAAAGTCTTTTTTCAATTGTGCCATTATATCTGCAAAAATAGCTTCGATGCCTTGCTTATGAATCAATTTTGTCATCATTTTTACATTTAATAAACGAACCATAGTAATAATTCCTTAAAGTTGAATTTAATAGAAAAAAGTATCATACTATAAAACCATTGTAAATTATAATTTTGCAATAATTTTTAAAAATTTTGTATTAACATTGACTTTATTTCTGTAAAATGGTTATATCTTTTATACTTATTATTTTTATGTAGGAGAATTATTATGACAGTATTATCAAACCGCATTACAATATCAACTAACAATACAATAGCAAAAAATATCTTATTAGCATTTTTAGGTTCAATAATAATCTCTATTTCAACACAAATTATGGTTCCAATGTTTCCAGTGCCAATGACAATGCAAACATTCGCTGTATTATGTGTAGGTATGTCACTTGGTTCTAGGTGGGGTTCAATATCTACAATGATGTATTTAGCACAAGGTGCTATGGGATTGCCCGTGTTCGCAGGTGGTAAATTTGGATTGATTACATTATTTGGGCCAACTGGTGGATATTTATTTGGTTATGTATTTAGTGCTTTCGTTGTTGGTTATATGGCGGAAAAAGGTTGGAATAAATCATTTATAAAAATATTTACAGCAATGCTAGCAGGTAATGCTGTTTTATACACATTGGGGTTAATTCAACTAGGCGTTGTTGTTGGTTGGGATAAACCAATCCTTGAATGGGGTTTATATCCATTCGTACTAGGAATGATTGCTAAAACAACAGTTGCATCTGGATTATTCTCAAAAACTATCAAATAGAATTAATTAATAATTATTATTAATATCAAATTATAAAGCCGAAGAATTGTAAACTCTTCGGCTTTTTAAATTTATCAAGAACTTATTAAAACAAGCCTTGGATATTGCCTTTATCATCTAATACGATAGTTTCAGCTGATGGCTTCTTGGGCAAACCAGGCATTGTCATAATTGCACCTGTAATTGCGACAATGAAACCAGCTCCGGCAGAAAGGCGAACTTCACGAACATTCACACTATGTCCGCTCGGCGCACCCATTAAAGAAGGGTCTGTTGAAAATGACATTTGAGTTTTTGCCATACAGATTGGTAAATTACCGTAACCTTCATCTTCCCATTGCTTTAATTGTTGGAGTACTTTTGCATCAGCTGTTGCTTCATCAGCACGGTAAATTTCTTTGCAAATTGTGTTAATTTTATCAAATAACGGCATATCATCTTTGTAAAGTGGTTTAAAGTTTGCTTCACCTTTTTCAACAACACTAACAATATGCTTTGCTAATTCTTTTGTACCTTTCGAACCTTCGCCCCAATGTGTAGCCTCAAAAGCAACCACACCCATTTTAGTACAAAAATCTTTAACCATTTTTATTTCTGCATCTGTGTCTAGGATAAATTTATTAATTGCAACTGTTACCGGAACACCAAATTTCGCAACATTTTCTAGGTGACGACCTAAATTACACAAGCCGTCTTTTAATGCGTCTAAATCTTCTTGACCTAGTTCATCTTTTTTACGCCCTCCGTGCATTTTTAATGCTCGAATTGTTGCCACTAATACAACAGCTTCTGGCTTTAAACCTGCTTTGCGACATTTAATATCAAAGAATTTTTCCGCTCCTAAATCAGCACCAAAACCTGCCTCTGTCACAACATAATCAGCAATTTTTAATGCAGATTTTGTTGCCGAAACTGAATTGCAACCGTGAGCAATATTTGCAAAAGGCCCGCCGTGCACAAATGCAGGATTATTTTCCAATGTTTGCACTAAGTTAGGCATTAATGCTTCTTTCAATAATACAGTCATTGGACCATCAGCTTTTAATTCGCGGGCTGTAATTGGTTTTTTCTCACGCGTGTAGGCAACAACAATATCACCTAAGCGTTTTTGTAAATCTTGCAAACCATCGGCAAGGCAGAAAATAGCCATTACTTCTGATGCTACTGTGATATCAAAACCGGTTTGACGCGGATAACCATTGCCAACACCACCGATTGAAGAAACAATATCACGCAATGCACGGTCGTTCATATCTAGGACACGGCGCCATTGGACACGGCGAACATCAATGCCCAATTCATTGCCCCAATGAATATGATTATCTAACATAGCAGACAATAAGTTATGTGCTGATGTAATTGCGTGAAAATCACCAGTAAAATGTAAATTAATATCGTCCATAGGAACAATTTGTGCATAACCGCCACCAGCGGCACCACCTTTTATACCAAAGCAAGGGCCTAGTGATGGTTCGCGAAGTGCAACCATTGCATTTTTACCAATTGCATTTAAACCGTCACCCAAACCAACTGTTGTTGTTGTTTTTCCTTCACCAGCGGGGGTTGGTGAAATCGCTGTGACCAAAATTAACTTGCCATCTTTGTTAGACTTAATACTTTCTAACCATTCAAAAGAAACTTTACCCTTGTGTGGCCCAAACTGCAATACAGCATCTTGTGGAATTCCTGCTTTTTTTGCAACCTCTATAATTGGTTTCATATTTGCTTTACGAGCAATCTCAATATCACTTTTTACCATCACACTCTCCTTTAAACGAAATTTAAATTAATTGTTATAATATAGAACTAAAAAAGTAAAGAAATTTAATTATTATAAATTAACCTTAAACCCTTTACCTTTTAAATCAAACTTACCATCGGCAACACTATACATCCAATTTGCTGATTTTTTTAATCCCCCTAACGGGTACATATGCATTTGTTTAATTAAACAATCTTTGTCCAAATGCGATGCAACAGCTAGTTGGCGAACTAATACATCAGGTTCAGAACAAGGGGCATTAATATATTTACCTATAAATGTATCTTTTAATATCAATTTTGCTGTGGTGCTTGGTTGCTTTGTAAGCATACGCATTGAGGGGCCAACTCCACACATTTTTGCAAGTTTTAATAAAGTTTTAACACTTGCCAAACCGGGAACACCAATATGTATTGGTAATTCGTTACCCGCATCACGAATTCTTTTTTCCCATTTAAGGCAAGGTTCAGATTCAAACGCAAATTGAGTAGCAATATAAAGTTTCATATCAGTATCTTTTGCATAAGCATTTTTTTCACGAATAGCTTTCATACAATCCTCATCTGGGATATCTGGTGAACCTTCTGGGTGTCCTGCAACTCCCATTTTTTTAATACCGTATTTTTCAAATAATCCCGTTTTTAAAACTTCCATAGAACAAGAAAAATCTCCGACCTGATTATCAACCCCACCGCCTACTAACAATCCTTCTTCTACACCAGTTTCATCTTGTAATAACTGTAAATTTTGCTCTAAGAATTTTGCTGATGGAATAGAGCGGGCTGCAAAATGGGGAACTGGGTTGAAGCCTTCTTGTTTTAATTTTTTTACAGTTTTTATTGTATCGGCAAAATCTGAATTAGGTAAAAATGTAACATAAACCGTTGTTCCAGTTCTTAAAATATCGTTAAAATTAGCTATTTTTTCTGCACCTCTTGGTGTTTCTTCAATAGTTGCTTTTTTTACAAAATCTATAATTATTTGCTTTTCTTGTTCTTTACTTAAATGCATAAGCTAACTCCTTCTTCTGCGATTTTGACGCGAAGCTCTTGATCTTGAACTACCGCCTGACGATACTTTTAATTTTTTAGGGGGCAATTCTACAACTTGTTGTAAATTAATATACGGATCTGAATTATTCGGAATTGCCATTGCATCAACAAAATATCCTTGGAAAGAAGATTCTAGTGCAGTTTCAATTTTTTCAATTTTACTAACTAGATTTTCAATTTCATTACGAGAATCTTTGTTTAATAAAGCAATCCTTGCACCGCTTCCCGCCGAATTACCAATTGAACGAACTTCATTCATATTACAATCTGGGATTAAACCTAAAACAAGGGCATATTTAATATCTATGTGTGAACCAAAAGCACCAGCTAGGCTGATTTTTTCACACTTATCACCGTAGTAATCTTCCATTATTTTACAGCCTGCCCACAATGCACCTTTTGCCAATTGAATTGCCCTTACATCACCTTGTGTAATGCGAACTTCAACATCAAGTTCATTAACTGGACGGTGTAATATATAATCAAACACACGACCATTTGGAATAATACGATCGGTTTTTGATGCCATATCACCATCAATTATACCATCAGATGATATAATTCCAGCTAGATACATTTGTGCAAGTACCTCAATAATACCAGAACCACAAATTCCAGTTACCCCTATTTTTTTAACGCTTGTATTAAATTCTTCCTCATCAGACCAAAGCTCCGTCCCAATAACAGCGAAGCGTGGTTCAAGTGTTTTTTTGTCAATGCGCACTCTTTCAATTGCACCTGGTGCCGCCCTTTGTCCGCAAACAATTTGCGCTCCTTCTAGGGCTGGTCCTGTTGGTGAAGAACAAGCAAATAATTTATCTTTATTCCCAAATATAATCTCTGCATTTGTACCAACATCAACTATTAAATGACGCTTTTCACCTTTATCAGGGCGAACTGCCAAGGCAACTGCGGCTGCGTCTGCGCCTACGTGTCCGGCAATGCAAGGAAGAACATATACAAAACCATTGGGATTTAAATTCAATAAATCACCAAAATCGCTTACTTGTTTGTTAACGGCATTTTCTTCTTCTAGGTCAAAAGGTGAAAAGCCAAGACCCAAGGGTGATAAGCCTAAAAATAAATGGTGCATTACTGGATTGCCAACTATAACAGTTTCAACAATCAATTGTTGTGCTTGGGTTTCATTCATATTCGCCAATCCATCACGAATAGATTCACTAAATAGGCTAGATAATGTATCACGAACAACTTTTGTCATTTCTTTATCACCGCCTTTATTCATCATTGCATATGAAACACGGCTCATTAAATCTTCGCCAAATCTAATCTGGGGATTCATAGCACCAACAGATGCCATTACTTTACCATCTTTTAAACGAACTAAATTACACGATATTGTGGTTGAACCTAAATCAACAGCAAATCCGTAAAGATCTGATTTAGGATTATCTAAGATATCTATCAATCTGTCATTTCTTAGCACAACACCAATTTCATCAGATGTATTATCAAAATTAATATTATCGCTAAACGATTTTATATTTAAAGAATGTTCGTTACTTAATAATTTAATAATATTTTGAATAACATTTTTACTTTTATCAATGTTGGAAATATTCAGCTGATAAACTTGTGTAATTGGCTTTATTTCGATGTCAATCTTTGTAACGGGTTTGCGAATAACTTGCTTGTGTACTTGGCTATCAGGTGGCACATCTATTACCATATCGCCTTTTAACATAGAGCAACAAGCAAGCCTGCGACCGTCTTTGATATTACCTTTTTTATTTTGATATGCTGTTTCTGTATCACTCCAACTACTAAGGTTTTTATTTCTAGCATTAATTTTAAACTTTGGGAAATCGCCTTCGCTAGGTTCAACTTGACATCGTCCACAGATACCACGCCCACCACAAACACTATCAATATCAACTCCTAATGAACGGGCAATATCAAGTAAATTAGAATTCTGGGAAAATTCACCTCGCTTACCTGAGGGAGTAAAAACTACTTTATACTTATCCATAAAAAGTTAAACCTAACTATAATATTAAAGATATCTAATTGCATTATACTAATTTTTTATGTCAAAAAAAATATAGTATTAACCCCTACGGCGGGCTCTTTGGCGACCCGCTCTTGCACCGCGACTTTCATTTTCTGCTACTGGTTCACGATATCTTTTAATCCAACGAGTGCAATCTGGATCTTGACCCGCAATAACATCGGCACCACGAATTAATTCCATTTCTTTTTCGTGGCAAGGGTTCATAATAGCACTAGTCATACCAGCACCAATTGCCATTGACAAGAATGATGCATTGATGCCATTTCTGTTGGGTAAACCAAAACTAACATTTGATGCGCCACAAGTTGTGTTTACCTTTAATTCATTTCGTAAACGGTGGATTAAATCTAGTGCTTTTCGTCCCGCTATGTTAATCGCACCAACAGGCATTACCAACGGATCAACAACAACATCTTGTGGTTTTATTCCATAATCCTGCGCTCTTTCGACAATTTTTTTTGCCACAGCGTAACGAACATTAGGATCTTGTGAAATTCCCGTTTCATCATTTGAAATAGCAACAACCGCACAGTCATATTTTTTCACAAGTGGTAATACACGCTCCAAGCTTTCATCTTCACCGGTGACAGAATTTAATAATGCGCGCCCTTTGTAAACAGATAATCCTTTTTCAAGTGCATCGATAATTGAGCTATCAATACACAACGGTAAATCGGTTATAGATTGAACTAGATTGATTGTATCAGCAAGTATTTGTGGTTCATCAGCTAGTGGAATGCCAGCGTTAACATCTAACATATGAGCTCCGGCTTCAACCTGTGCAATAACATCGGCTTTTACTGTTTCCATATTGCCTTGTTTCATTTCTGTGGCAAGTTTTTTTCTACCTGTTGGGTTGATTCTTTCGCCAATTACGCAAAATGGTTGTTCAAATCCAATTACAAGTTCCTTTGTTGCTGATGCTAAAATAGTTTTTGTCATTGTAAGATTCCCTTTTAAAATTAAAATTATTTTTTATTAATAACAATCAAATTTAACTCACAAATAATAATAATAATAATAATTTTAAGATACCTTTTAGAATAAAAACGACAATATTATATTTTTGTACATAATTTATTGAATTTTTTACCGTTATACTATAAAATTCATTGATAATTTAAAGGAAAAATAAATTGATATTAAAAAAATATAATTTAATATTATGGCTATGCATAATTGTTGCAATAATATATTACTTCACATCACCACAAAACAAGCAATATATTATCAATGGTAATACTATGGGCACTAGTTATACTGTCAAATATTGGACAGATAGAGATTTGGGCAAAAATCAAATAACTGATTTAATAGAAAATAAATTAATTCAGATTAATAAATCTGTTTCGACTTGGGATAAAAATTCCGAGATTAGTAAATTTAACAATTTAAAAAGCACAGACTGGTTTAAAGTAGATAAGTTTTTTATGAATATGGTTGTATTATCAGATAGATTATGTAAATCGACAAACGGTAATTTTGACATAACTATTTCCCCGCTAATTGATTTATGGGGATTTGATGCAAAAGGTAAAATTACAAAAAGGCCAAATCAAAAAAGCCTAGATGATATTGGCAATTATATTGGTTGTGACAAGATTTCTATTGATACAACAAGACAAGCAATCGCTAAAAAACAAGCGATGGTAACGATAAATTTATCAGCAATTGCAAAAGGCGGTGCAGTTGATGAAATAGGTAAAATATTAGAGCAAGAAAATATAAACAATTACTTGGTTGAAATTGGTGGCGAGATACGAGCAAGAGGCTCTAAAATTAACAAAGAAATATGGAGAATAGGTATCGAACAACCAACAGGGGATAACAAGGCAATAAAAACCATATTACCACTGAATAATGAAACTATGGCAACAAGTGGTGATTATAAAAACTACTTTGAAGAAAATGGGGCTAGGTATTCACATATAATCAATCCGAATACTAAAAAACCAATAATTCACAACCTTGCTAGTGTAACTGTTATACACAAAGATAACGCTATGGCGGACGGGCTAGCAACAGCTATGTTAGTAATGGGAAAAGAAGAAGCATTAAGATATGCTACTCAAAAAAAATTAAAAATATATATGATTATTCGTGAAAATAATGTATTTAAAGAAATAGTGTCGCCTGAATGGGTTGCTAAATTCGGAAAAGATAAAAGGAATTAAACCGTGGAATATCTAAAATTATTGTTAGTAGTATTTGCTGGACTGTCTATATTTGTATTATTAATGGCAGTTGGTGTAATGCGAGGACGAAAACCGATAGCCGGTTCTTGCGGTGGATTAAACTCAGCAATGAAATCAGAAGATGGTAAATGTCTTACTTGCGGAACAAAAATTGATAAAAAATCTTCCGATGAACTTCGTAAAAGATTAAAATAACTAGTGTTATAAAAAAAGCCCGCATAATGCGGGCTTTTCTATTATAGTAGTATTTCTATTATTAATTATAGAAATGCATACTTCATTAAAAAGATAGCTGTTAATAAATACATAGCTAATGAAACTTCTTTGTGTCTACCAGCTATAAGTTTAATAACTGTGTATGAAATAAAACCAAAGCCAATACCATCGACCACTGAAAATGTTAACGGCATTGTAATTACTGTAATAACCGAAGGGGCATAATCTGTGATGTCGTCCCAGTTAATATCTTTTAAGCTTGGTGCCATTAAACAAGCCACAAATACCAACGCAGGAGATGTTGCATATGCAGGAATAGTCCCAGCCAAAGGTGATAAGAATAAAGCAAGTAAGAAACAAATACCTACCACAACAGATGTTAAGCCTGTACGACCGCCAACCAGTACACCAGACATAGATTCCGTATATGTAGTAACAGTTGAAGTTCCCAAAAATGAACCTATCATCGTAGATGTTGAATCAGCAAGTAATGTTTGTTTTAAACGAGGTAACTTTCCGTTTTTATCAACTAGCCCAGCGCGTTCAGTTGCCGCTATTAATGTGCCGGATGTATCAAATAAATCTAGTAATAATAACGATACAACTAATGCCAAAGTACTAACAGAAAATAAATCAGGGATTTCAAGTTGCATAAATGTTGGTGCAATAGATGGTGGCATTGAAAACACACCATTAAATTCAGATAATCCTGTTGCAATTGATATAATTGTAATTGTTAAAATACTTATTATTACACTACCAGTAATTTTTCTTACATATAATCCAGCAGTTAATAAAATACCGAACACGGCAAGTAATACTTTTGGATCTTTTAAATTACCCAAACCAACCAATGTTGCCGGATTATCAACAACAATACCACTTGTTTTTAAACCAATAATAGCAAGGAAGAAACCTATTCCCCCCGCAATCCCCATTTTAAGAGTTCTTGGAATTGAATTAATTAATGTTTCCCTTACCTTTGTAACAGATAAAGAAAAGAAAAATATACCTGAAATAAAGACAGCTCCCAATCCTTGTTGCCAAGAAAGCCCCATCCCCATAACAATACCAAAAGTAAAGAATGCATTAATTCCCATACCTGGGGCAAGAGCTAATGGGTAGTTAGCAATTAAGCCCATAGCCATTGAGCCAATAGTAGCAGCTAAACAAGTTGCAACAAATACCGCCGATGCGTCCATTCCCGTTTTAGACAAAATAGCCGGATTTACAAAAATAATGTAAGACATTGTAAGGAAAGTTGTAATACCCGCCAATACTTCTGTTTTTACTGATGTGTTAAGTTTATTAAGATGAAATAATTTTTCTAGCATATTATAATGTTATTCTTCCGTAGTTTTTTAAAAGGTGACGGACTCCTTTTTTTGTTAAGCAAAACAATAAAATTATATCTATTGAATAATTAAACGAATATTAAATATATTTTTACTAATTTTCAATAGAAAAATAAATTTATAAAGTATTTAACACTAGGAAAATTATTATCCACCGAAATCATCAAGCATAATATCTTCGCGCTCAACCCCAAGATCAAGAAGCATTGATATAACCGAAGAGTTCATTATTGGAGGACCACACATATAATATTCGCAATCTTCTGGGGCTTCGTGGTCTTTTAAATATTCTTCGTATAGAACATTATGAATAAAGCCTGTTAAGCCCGTCCATTTATCTTCCGGCTGTGGATCAGATAATGCAATATGCCATTTAAAATTCGGGAATTTCTTTTCTAATTTATCAAAATCATCTTTATAAAAGATTTCTTTTTTAGACCTTGCACCATACCAGAATGTAATTTTTCGTTTTGTTTTTATTCGTAATAATAAATCAAAAATGTGCGAACGCATCGGCGCCATACCAGCACCACCACCAATATAAACCATTTCTTTGTCTGTATCACGAGCAAAAAATTCACCATAAGGCCCTGAAATAGTCACATCGTCACCCGGTTTTAACGACCATATGTAAGATGACATTTTACCCGCAGGTACATCTTGCATTTTACCTGGAGGTGGGGTGGCAATTCTTACATTTAACATAACAATTCCTTTTTCACCCGGCCAGTTTGCCATAGAGTAAGCTCGCTCAACATTTTCATCTACAACAGATTCAACTTGAAATATTCCGAAATGATTCCAATCAGCATGATATTGTTCATCAATATCAAAATCTTTATATTTAACATGATGAGGCGGACATTCAATTTGAATATAACCACCGGCACGGAATGGTACATCTTCACCCTTTGGTAATTCAACAACAAATTCTTTAATAAATGTTGCCACATTCTTATTAGATTTAACTTTACACTTCCATTTTTTAACACCAAATACATCATCTTCTACGACGATATCCATATTCTGTTTTACGGCAACTTGACAAGACAAGCGCTTGCCACTTCTTGCTTCTTTTTTAGTAATATGAGATTCTTCTGTTGGTAAGATATCACCACCACCAGAATGTATATCAACACTACATTGTCCACAAGAACCACCACCGCCACAAGCAGATGGTATAAATATTTTATTATCAGCAAGTACATTCAGTAACTTACCACCAACGGGAACTTCAATAGTTTTTTTACCGTTTATTTCAATTTTTACATTACCGCTAGGCACTAATTTTGAACGAGCAAACAAAATAATAGCAACAAGAGCAATAACGATTGCTATAAATAATATAATACTGATACTAAATTCACTCATTATTATAGCCCTTATAATTTAATTCCACTAAATGACATAAATCCTAATGCCATTAGTCCCGTTGTAATAAATGCTATTCCTAGACCTTGTAATCCGTCAGGAATATCACTGTATTTTAATTTATCGCGAATACCAGCAATAGCAATAATTGCTAGCGCCCAACCAGTACCAGCACCGGCACCGTATACAACTGATTGTGTAAAATTATAATCTCTTTCCACCATAAATAAAGATGCACCTAGGATAGCGCAGTTTACTGTAATTAACGGTAAAAATATACCAAGAGCATTATATAAAGCAGGTAAAAATTTATCTAGTATCATTTCTAGTATTTGTACAATTGCAGCAATTACACCAATATAAGAAATATAGCCCAAGAACCTTAAATCAGTTCCATATATACCAGCCCACGACAATGCATCAGCATTAAGAAAATACTGATAAATTAAATTATTCGCTGGCACAGTAATCATCTCAATAAATATTACCGCAATACCAAGACCGATTGCAGTTTCAATTTTTTTAGATACGGCAAGAAATGTACACATTCCTAGGAAAAAGGCAAGTGCCATATTTTCAACAAATATTGCTTTTACAAATAAGCTTAAATATTGTTCCATTAGTGACTACCCCCATCAGATGAGCGAATTTTAAATACTGGTGTTTCAACCTGTGCAGGTTTCCAAGTACGAAATGCCCATATAATTAGACCAATTAAAAAGAAAGCAGAAGGTGGTAGTAATAGTAAACCATTAGGTATATACCAACCGCCATTATTAACAGTTTTAAATATTTCAAATCCCATTAATTTACCTGCTCCGAATAATTCACGAGTAATAGCAAGCATAATTAAAATTAAACTATAACCAGCACCATTACCCAAACCATCAAGGAATGAAGTAATAGGTGGGTTTTTCATTGCAAAACCTTCCGCTCGTCCCATTACGATACAGTTTGTAATAATCAAACCAACAAATACAGAAAGTGTTTTTGATGCATTAAAGGCATATGCTTTTAAAACTTGGTCAACAATTATTACAAGTGATGCAATAATAACCATTTGAATAATAATTCGTACAGAAGAGGGAATAAAATTACGAATCGAAGCAATAAAGAAACTCGAAAATCCTGTAACCAATGTAACAGAAATTGACATAATTAATGCTGTTGTAACAGAACTAGTAACCGCTAGTGCCGAACAAATACCAAGTACTTGTAATGTAATAGGGTTATTATCAACTAACGGATCAAATATTATATCTTTTGTCTTTGCCATTATTGTATTCCTTGCTCTTTTGTTGTTTTCAGGAATTTACCAAAACCATTTTTTCCAACCCAAAAACGAACCAAATTATTCACACCGGTTGATGTTATTGTAGCACCAGATAATGCATCTATTTGGTATTTTCCACTAGCACCAGTTTTAACTACTTCAATCGCAACTTTACCATTATCATCAAATAGATTTTTATCTTTCCATTGCGCTCGCCAATTAGGGTTATCAACCTCTCCGCCTAGTCCAGGTGTCTCGGCGTGAGAATAAAATTTCAATGCATATATCGTGTTTGCATCTGTACCGATAGCAACAAAGCCATAAAGTGTTGACCATAACCCATATCCGTGAATTGGTAGAATTATTTTATTAAATTCACCAGAGCTATCTTTTACTAAATATATAACCTTATAAAAAGATTGGCGACGAATTGAAGCTATATCTTCTTGCTTAGTTAATGCTCTTGAAGTTTCAGGGTCTTTCGCCCCTGTTATTTCATTGTAATCAGAATTAACAGATGTCGTATATTCACCTGTGCGAATATCAACTACACGAGCTTCAACATTTTTAAACATTTCATCAATAGTTTTGCCTTCTTCGTATATTCCAGCAACTTGTAAAATATTTTTTCGTTTATCATTTAAGGTGTTTGTTTTTTGTACCGGACGAAGTTGAATTGCAGAAAATGTAACAAATAAACTAGCGACAAAGCAAATTAAGACCGTGATAATCATAGTCTTTACAGGATTATCGATAGGAGCCTTTTTAAAACGAGCCCAAGTTGATAATTTAGACATCTCGCTTTATCCTTCTTTTATAGTTTTGTTGTACCACAAAATAATCAATTAGTGGAGCAAAAATATTACCAAATAATATCGCCAACATCATACCTTCTGGAAAGGCTGGATTTACTACACGGATAAGAACCACCATAAACCCAATTAACAAGCCATAAATCCAACGACCTTTATTTGTCCACGAACCTGAAATCGGTTCCGTAACCATAAACACCAAACCAAAAGCATAGCCACCAATTACAAAATGCCAATACCAAGGAAGATTAAACATAGGGTTTGATTCTGAGCCAATAGTATTTAACAAAGTAACAGTTGCAATCATTCCTATCACACAACCAAGCACCATTCGGTAATTTGCAATTCGTGTAAATAACAAGAATGCCAAGCCAATTAAAATAGCAAGAGTTGAAGATTCACCCATTGAACCAGGTATTGTACCGATAAAAGAATCTTGTAATGTAATGCCGGCTTTTTCAATCATCTCAACACCACCTCTTGCACCAAGGTTTAAAGCAGTTGCACCAGAAAAACCATCAACACCAACCCAAACACTATCACCTGATATTTGTACGGGATAGGCAAAGTAAAGGAATGAACGACCAACAAGCGCCGGATTCATAAAGTTTTTACCTTGTCCACCGAATACTTCTTTGCCTAGTATTACACCGAATGAAATACCTAAGGCTACTTGCCACAGCGGAATTGTTGCCGGCATTGTTAATGAAAACAACATAGATGTAACCAAGAATCCCTCAGTAACTTCGTGTCCTCGCACTACCGCAAACACAACCTCGGCTATACCGCCTACCAACAATGTAGTAATGTAGATAGGCAACCAATATGTAAGACCTAATAACATATTTCCTAAGTAAGAAGATACTTGATAATCATATCCTATTAGATTTAGCAACCAACCGCGAAAACCACTAACGCCACTCATATTTAAAGAATCAAGTGCTAGATTAGTTTGTAAGCCTGTGTTGTACAAACCAAATAATAAAGCAGGAAATGTTGAAAGAACTACATAAGTCATTATTCTTTTTGTATCAACATAATCTCTTGCGTGGGGAGCAACAGTAGTAACTGTTTTTGGTGTATAACAAAAAGTCTCAACCATTTCAAAGATAGCATAATACTTTTCGTATTTTCCACCTTTTTCAAAGTTTGGAGACATATCATCAAGGAATTTTCTTAATGCCATTTTGTTATCCTTCTTTTTCTACTTTTGCTAAACATTCACGCAATGAACCCAAGAAGTCATTTTTACCAATGTCAGCATATGCAAACAGAGCTATATCTTCTTCGTCCATTTCAAGTAACCCCAGTTTTTGAGCAGTATCAGTATCACCAATTATAATAGAGCGCATTAATTGTGCAGGCAAAATATCAAGTGGTGTTAATTTTTCAAAATGGCCAACTGAAATAATAGCACGAAAAGAACCGTTTAAACCCGTATCCATATCTTGTTTACGATTGCGACGCAATGAAGATACATGCACATTAAGCACTGATGAAAACTTATCTAGCCACGGGATTAACCAACCAACTTTTCTTGAATCTGTTGTTGCCGATAAAACTGAAATTTGAGTAGCGGTGCGACCAACAAACCCTGTTGTTTCGCTTAAACTATCACCAGATAAAAGTGAACCATTTATCATACGAACCGTATCTTGCGTGTTGCCTGCTAGTAATTCAAATACATTTGCCCCCATTCGAGTTTTTACAACTTTCGGGTTTATAACTTTTGGCCCCGCCAAGGATACAAACTTTTCAAATGAAAGTTCGCCATCAATTAACTTACCAATATTAATTACATCTTGATAACCTATACTCCATACTGTTTTTGTAGAAGAAACTGGATGTAAAAAGTGAATATGAGTTCCCGTATTACCAGCCGGATGAGCTCCTTCAAAAACATTTACACTAATATTTTCATTGCTTATATTATCAAGCTCAAGCTTTGGACTTTTACAAACAAAAGTTTTACCAATTGTTAACTTAGAAATTATTTGAACTCCGGCATTAAAATATGTATTCAATTTTTCATCTGCAAAAACAATAGAAGAATCAACAGCTAGTGGATTTGTATCCATAGTGTTAATAAATATTGCATCTGGTGTAGAACTTGGATCAGGAATTTTTGAAAATGGACGAGTGCGAAAAGCACTAAAATGACCACTTTCAACCAAAGTAGATTTTATTACATTAGCAGATGTGTTATCATCAATTGGTGTAAATTCCTTGATTGGTGTAAATTTACCATCGCTTTCTATTACGACAGATTCCAAGACACGACGAACACCACGATTAATCGCAACAACCTTGCCCGAAGCAGGAGAAGGAAAAACAACATCCGTATTTTCTTTGTGTGAAAACAGTGATTGACCCATCTTGACCTTATCACCAACACGAACGTTCATTGATGGTTTTAATCCGTGGAAATCCACCACCCCTCGCAATGCAAATAATTTAACTTGCGAAGAAGCAACTATTTCTTGTACCGGATTACCTGAAACAGGCAAATTTATACCATTTTTTAACTTCATAAAATATATACCATTTCTGCAAATAAAAAATATTTGTAAGAATATACAAAAAATATAAAGTATTTGCAACCATTTATCTTGTAATATTTCCTTATATTTATCGCAGAAAACCGCACTTTTTTTGTACTATTTATCATTTACTCTAAAACACTTTTAATACAACAGTGATTTTACAAGATTATCATAATTATTATATATTATTTTAACCAATTATTATACTATTTTAACTAATTTCCCTATTCACAATATTGTACATTATTATCCAATTATACCGGATCATAACCGCTACCGCCGTAAGGGCAACACCTTAGTATTCTTTTAATTCCTTTATATATTCCACGCAAAACACCATATTTATTTATTGCATCTATTGTGTATTGTGAACAAGACGGTTCAAATCGACACGATCTTCCTATAAAATAGGATATAGTATACCTATACAATAAAATTATAAAAATCGGTATTTTTCTAATATTTTCCATATGCCCCTATTATACCATTAAAATCAGCTTATGTTTAGTCTTTTTTTATTGACAAAACCATTAAAAAAATATAGTAAAATATATCTCTACAAATGTATAAGGATTTTTGAAATGAGCAAACCAACTAAACAAGAAGCTATGGAAGCCGTAGAAATTTTACTAAAATGGGCTGGTGACGACCCAAAAAGATTCGGCTTGCAAGACACCCCTAGAAGAGTTGTAGAAGCTTTTGAAGAATATTTCCAAGGATATAAACAAGATCCAGCCAAAGAACTTTCAAAAACCTTTGATGATATCACAGGATACAAAGGCCCTGTAATTATTCGCGAAATTCCTTTTGAATCACATTGCGAACATCATATCGCACCATTTATTGGTAAAGTTTGGGTAGCATATTTACCAAGTGAAAAAGTTTGTGGTTTATCGAAGCTTGCTCGTGTAGTAGATATATTTGCAAAAAGATTACAAAATCAAGAAATGCTAACAAGACAAATCGCCGAAAGTATACATACAAGCCTTAATACAAAAGGGGTTGCCGTTGCAATAGATGCAGTTCATCATTGTATGACGACAAGGGGTGTACATAAACACGGTGCATCAACTGTTACAACTCATTTCTTGGGTGAATATGAAAAAGATGTTGAATTACAACATCAATTCTTAAATGTATTAAATCGTGGTATAAAGTAATTATAAGGGCAAAAAATGGATAATGATAGCGGTATAGATTTTGATAAAATAGACCCTGTAGCTCAGTTTATTATTTCATTTTTAAAAACAAATAATTCTGTTTCACCTGAAACTATTGCCAAAGAATTTTCAAAATTTAAAAATCAAGATAAAGACGGTAAAAATACTTGGCGTAAATATCTTAATACGGTAAAACAACAGGCTATATTTTTAGCAAGAAACGATATAATTGAAATAACTCGTAGAGGCGAAGTTGTTGATCCTAACGACTTTAAGGGTTTAGTAAAACTACAATTAAAAAATCAATAACAAATCTTTAATTAATATTATTTTTTCGTTAAATTTTCATCTGTCGCATCAAGGTGTTGGATAGCTTCACCTAATAATCGTCCTTGCAAAGATAGTTCAATAAACTTCACATAGTCATCTTTATCAGTAATTTTTTGTTTTGCGGTTTTAATTATATCCAAAGGACTTTTAACTTCTAGCTTATATTTACTAATGATGCTTAACATTTCATCGCTTACTTTATCAAGCTCGCTCTTAATGCGATTAAATGCCAATCTTTTATTATCTTGTGTATTTTTCATAATTAATCAAAGTCGTAATATTTCACATTGATATCAGTATTGATATTGCTAAGATTGATATTGTATAACATAGGATGTGTTTTTACAAAATTATCGATATTATTCGCGATACTCTCTCTTAATGAGTGTACAGATTTTTTATCCGTATCAATTGTTGTGATTAGTGCAGTATAAACACCGACCGTTTGTATATCACTTTCTTGCGCCCAATATGTCTGACTAGGGATTGTTGATTTATAAAACCCTTTGTATTGTTTAGTGAAATTTTTGACTTCTGATTTATTTAGGCTAATAAACTTAACATTACATTGGGCAGACATCATATCAACAATAGGGTTAGGATTAGGCAAGATAAATATCGCACCATCAATACTACCCTTACAAACTGAATCTATGGCTTCGTCTTGTGTTCCATTAAGAGATAATTTTAAATCATTCTTGTCTAGGCCGGCAATATCAAGCAATCCCAAAGAAATAATATTTCTATATGTGTTATCTTTACCAATATCGATTTTAAGATTTTTTAAATCATTAAGGTTATTTACATTTAAATCTTTATTAACAGCTACAATTACAGATTCGATGCTTAGAGTTGTAACAAGCCTAATTGTATTATTTTGTCCATATTTTGAATATCTACTAGTGCCGTCTTTTGCGTGCATTAGCCAATCTGTTTGAACCATTGCAAAATTAGCTTTTCCTTGTTGTAGTAAATCAATTGCATCACCAGAATTTGAACTTGGATAGACTAAACAATCGCCATCTGTGTTTTTTTCGTTATTGTAATAGTAACAAATTTTTCCAGATTGAGAATACCTTAACCCGAAAGGATTGCCCCCAGCGATTATAACATCGTGATTTATTTGCTTTACACTAGATTTCCCAGCAAGAGCAGGACTGTTAAATCCACAAATAAAGCTTAAACAACATAACAATTTAACAAAATTATTTAAATTTTTCATAGTAATTCCATATAAACTAAAATAAACTGATTAGTAAATACACGATAACATATTTTATTAATATATTAAAGGAGTAAAAATGTCTTTAATGTTAGGAATTGATACCGGTGGCACATACACCGATGCAGTGTTATTTGATAAAAAATCAGGGATAAAAAAATCTGCAAAAGCCTTAACAACCAAACACAACCTAACTGTTGGAATAACTAATGCTTGTAATGAAGTCCTAGAAGGCACAGACCCCAGCACTATAAAAATGGTGTCGCTATCATCAACTCTTGCCACTAATGCCATTGTCGAAAAACATTTTAACCCTGTATGCTTGATTATGATTGGTTTTGATAAAAGCGCCCTAGAAAAAGCAAATTTAAAATCAGCACTGGGTTCAGACCCTTGTTACTTTGTCTCTGGCGGACATAAAGCATCGGGGGAAATTCACAAAAGCCTAGACGAAGACACAATTATTAAAATTATTAACCAAAATAAAAATAAGGTTTCAGCATTTGCTGTTTGCTCGATGTTTGGGGTGCGTAACCACGAACACGAAACTAGAACCCAAGAATTAATTGAGCAAAATTGTAATTTACCAACAACTCTTTCCCACTCATTAGCATCAGCCCTTAATGCCCCAAGGCGCGCATTAACAGCATTATTAAATGCTAGGCTAATCTCGCAAATTCATCAATTAATTTGTGCAGTAAAAAATTATCTCGCTCAAAATAATATAAATGCAACCTTAATGATTGTACAAGGTAACGGTTCGTTAATGGATTGTGATGTTGCATCAAAAAAACCTGTTGAAACGATTATGTCCGGCCCCGCCGCATCAATTATCGGAGCATCTTATTTAACAAATAATAAAAATGCTATTGTTTCTGATATAGGTGGAACGACAACAGATGTCGCAATAATAAAAGATTCTTTGCCTGTTTTAAGTGATGACGGAGCAATTGTTAATGGTTGGCGAACAATGGTAGAGGCGATAGATGTATATACTGTTGGTTTAGGTGGTGATAGCAGGGTTCGCAATCAATCGGGGCAAATGATAATAGGGCCTATACGAACAACTCCCCTTGCATTATTAGGGCAAAAATATCCATATATAAAAGATATTTTACTACAACAATTACAACGAAAAATTAGAAAAGAATATGACGGGGTATTTGCTCACAGAATTCGTGATATAGATAATGATGTTATCCACTTATCAAGTTCTGAAAAATATTTTTGGGACGCACTAGAAGATGGTGCAAAATCGTTAGAGCAATTATTAAAAAATAGGAGGTCGCCGAAGCCACTAGATAGATTAGTTGATTTAGGTCTAGTCATCTATTCTGCTTTTTCTTGTTCTGATGCTTCTCATATACTAGGGTTGCAAAATCAATGGGATAAAGAAGCTTCTGTATTAGGTGGAAAAATATATGCTTCAAAAGAAAGAGTTTCAGGTCACAAATGGGCAAAAGATGAACTAGAATTTTCCGATCTAGTAATTAAACAAATGACGCTACAATCATCACAAGTTATACTAGCAAGTACATATATGGGTGAAACGGGTGTAAACTTACTAGAAAGTGGTAAAGAAACAATTAACTTTTTGAATAAAGCTATTAACAAAAATCCGCAAAGTTTATTTTCGCTAAATATTAAATTTAACAAACCGATCATTGCAATTGGAGCGCCGGCAAAAACATATTACGGTAAAATTGCTAAACAAATAGGGGCTGAATTAATAATTCCGGAATATTCACATTGTGCCAATGCTGTTGGAGCCGTGGTTGGCAAAGTTGTTAAAAATATTAACATTACAATATCAGCTCCAAATGATAAAAAATTCAGAGTACACGCAAATATAAATAAAGATTTTGACGACTTAGAACAAGCCGTAGATTTTGCAAATGAGTACGGGGAAAAATTTGTCAAAGAATATATTGAGCTAAACAATGGTTCTGATATTATTACAACAATAAAACGCCACGATAAAATAATCAAAAGTGATGGTCAAGATATGTTCATAGAAAGCATAATCTGTGTAAGAGGTGTAGGCGAAGCAAACCAACTAAACAAGAAGAAGTTAGTTAATAATAATTAATTAAAAATAAGCTGTGATAGTGGCGCTTTTTTAGTAATAATATCAACAGATACATTTTGTTGTGGTAGAGCAATCATTGCAGTATTATCTTTGACTGAAATAAAATTGCTATCTAGTGTTAATTTAACTGGATAATAAACTTTTTTATTATAAACTTTTGGGCTAGTTGCCCAAATTTTACTTACTTTTGCATTACCATTATCATAAAATCGAGAATCGCCTTTATTAAAATTAACGATGGCTTTTTGTCCCAACTTAATACCGCCTATATCTTTTGCGTCAATATCAACAATCACACTTACTTTATTATTTATTGGAATAATTGTTGTTACAGTATGATTTACTTTAACTGCATCACCTATTTTAAATATTCTTAAATCCTTAACAAGGCCACTGATAGGGGATACTAAAAATTCACTCTTAAATTTATCAGATCCAGCAGAAAGTGTCGCTTGAATTTTCATAATGCGGTTATCAACTTTGGTTTCTTCTTGTTTTAATGAGTTATAAATTTTAGCGTGTCTATCTTTTAATATATCGACATCATATTTAACAGATTTAATTTCATTACTAATTAATTTTAATGCATTTTGATTATTTAAAAAATCTAAGTTTGCTTGATTTAATTCTACTTTGCTAGCGATTCCTTCATTAAATAAAGTTTGGATTTTTTTGTAGTAATTTTGTGAAATATCTAGTTTAAGTTTATTATTTTTATAATTAAAATCCATTTCTTTTAATGTATATTCTTTGTGTTTTATTTTTTCTTTTATTTCACTAATCATCAATTGTACACTCATCTGATTTTCTATATAATCCTGCTTCTTGGCATTGATTAGTTTTGCCTGCAATACATTATTTGGACTTGGCCAAGTTGGACTAGAACCATACAAAATTGATTTTAACTCAATAGATCTAAGTTTTAATTTAAATAATTCCTGTTGCTTGTTGGTAACTTGTGAAAAACTTAATATTTTCTCACCTTTTTGTACAACTTCGCCGTTCTTAACAAATATTGCATTTACTGTGCCGTCTTGATTAGATTTAACAATTTTTATCTCGCCCTCGGTAATTGTTTTACCAACACCTTTTACAGATACATCAACCTCGTAAAAAAGGGTAAATAATATTAATATTAAAATAATAATAAAGAAAATTATTTTTATGTTATTTTTAAACTTATCAATTAAACTATTATTTTTCATACTCACTTATTACCTGAATTATAAACCTATCCATTAATATAATATAACAATTGCCTTGCTGTATTAATGATTTTATATTGTAATATAATTTTATCATATTGCACAGATAAAATTTTAGCCTTCGATTTATAAAATTCATTAATTATTTTTGTTCTTTGTATGTATTCATCATCAGTTTTTAACATACTTGAAAATTCAACATAATTATCGCGCTCAATATTCATCATTTGTGAATGTAATTCTTTGTACTTTAATTCAGAATTCTCTATATTATTATAACTAGTTAATAATTTTTTTAAGTTCATAATAATCTCATTACGCAGACGATAATTACTCTGTTGTTTTAAAATATTTGCTCGTATCTTGTTAACTTTTAATCGGTCAATAGTTATTGCCTCTTTACTATTAGAATAATCATAGCTATAAGCTATTATTTGTGCGCGCGTTTGTTTCATTTCAGAATTATTCAACATTTCAACTTTATCATTAAACACTAAATCACGAATTGTATTAATTAAATCTACATCTAATTCTTGAACCGGCAATAAGTCTAATAAATTCTCATCTGAAAACTTTAATAATTCTCGCATTTTAAACTCTGCTTGGTTTAAAAAATTATCATAATCAGTTTGCTTTATTTCTAACATTGTTAAATTTTTATCTAGCTGTAATAATAAAGATTTTCTGCCAACGCCTAGTTCAACACGGCGCCCATATTGTGAATATAATCTTTGTAAGGCGAATGTATTTTTTTCAAGTAAAGGTTGTATATTGTTGATTTTTAAGATTTGAATATATAAATCTATAACTTTATTAACTTTTTGTTGTTGTAGTGTTTGGTTGTATAATATTTTGTTCTGATAATTCGTTTCAAAAGATGTATTAATTACATAATCAAGGCTTATCTTGCTTGCACCAACGGGGGCAAAGTAACAACTTAATAATAAAAAGACACAGCCTAACGAATTTCTCACTTGTCCTCACACAAAATAATAGGGTTATATAAAATTTTACTATTATATAACCCTTTAAATATATACTACTAATACGAATATGTAAATGACTAGGTATTAATGTATATAAATATTAATTATTTTATGTGTATATTCGTTTAAATTAATAACGATATGCATCTTTCTTAAATGGACCTTGCTGATCTACATCAATGTATTTTGCTTGCTCCGGTGTTAAAGTTGTTAATTTTGCACCAACTTTTTCTAGGTGTAATTCAGCAACTTTTTCATCAAGAGTTTTTGGTAAAACATAAACTTTATTTTCATAATTATCAGAATTATTCCATAGCTCAATTTGTGCCAATACTTGATTTGTAAATGAAGCTGACATTACAAATGATGGGTGACCTGTTGCACAACCTAAGTTAACTAGTCTTCCCTCTGCTAATAAAATAATTCTTTTCTCGTCTGGGAATATTATTTCATCAACCTGAGGCTTAATGTTATCCCACTGTAAATTACGAAGTGGTTCAGTTTGAATTTCATTATCAAAGTGACCAATATTACAAACTATTGAACGGTGTTTCATCTGTCTCATATGATCAATTGTAATGATATCTTTATTACCTGTTGCCGTTACAAACAAATCAGTATTTGCTACTACATCGTCTATTCTTACAACTTCATAACCTTCCATAGAGGCTTGTAATGCACAAATCGGATCAATTTCACTTACCATTACACGACATCCCGCATTTCTTAGTGAAGCAGCGGAACCCTTGCCCACATCACCAAATCCAGCTACAAGAGCAACCTTACCTGCCAACATAACATCTGTGGCACGGCGAATGCTATCAACTAAGCTTTCACGACAACCATATACATTGTCAAATTTTGATTTAGTAACTGAATCATTTACATTAATAGCCGGTAGCTTCAATGTTCCTTTTTTCTCCATTTCGTGTAATCTTAATACACCTGTTGTTGTTTCTTCGGATAGACCTTTTATTTGTGATAATATTTCCGCGTATTTATCTTCGTGAGCCATAGTAGTTAAATCACCACCATCATCTAAGATCATATTAATTGTCCAACCATCTGGGCCTGTAATAGTTTGTTCAATACACCAATTAAATTCTTCTTCGCTCATACCTTTCCAAGCAAAAACTGGAATTCCGGCCGCTGCAATTGCTGCTGCTGCGTGGTCTTGAGTTGAAAATATATTACAAGACGACCAACGAACTTGCGCACCCAAATCAACAAGGGTTTCAATTAAAACAGCAGTCTGAATTGTCATATGCAAACAACCGGCAATTCTTGCGCCCTTTAATGGTTGTTTACCTTCGTATTCTTTACGAATAGACATTAAGCCTGGCATTTCACCTTCGGCAATATTAATTTCTTTGCGTCCCCACTCAGCTAATGAAATATCGGCAACTTTATAATCTGTAAATTTTGTCATAATTTGAAACTTTCCTTGAAATAGTTTGTAAGATAGAAATAATATAATAATTTCCACACAAGCACTATATTGAAAATACAACCTTTAATCAACAAAATAGTTAAAAATTAGTACATAATAATAATAATCGTAATTTTAACCATATCTGAAAATGCGTAAAAACCTGTTTTACTTGACTTTTAAGCAAATTAAATATAATAAAACACATATATTATTAGGACTTGAAATGACAAAATGTAATTTGAATAACACTTTTGATGTAATTATAATCGGAGCTGGACACGCAGGTTGCGATGCGGCTGCGGCTGCCTCACGTATGGGTGCAAAAACCCTATTAATGACAACCGACAAGAGAAATATTGGTGTTATGTCTTGTAATCCTGCTATTGGCGGACTAGGCAAAGGGCATCTAGTAAAAGAAATCGACGCTTTGGACGGTGTTATGGGTATCGTTACTGATAAATCCGCAATACAATACAGAATGTTAAATGCATCAAAAGGGCCGGCTGTATGGGGGCCAAGAACTCAATCAGACCGCAAACTTTATCTTGAAGCGATGCAAAATGTGTTATTTAATTATGAAAACCTTACTATTGTTGATGGATTAGCCGAGGAAATATTATTTGAAAAAAACAATGTAGTTGGAGTTGTTGATGCCAACAAAAACAAATACAATTGTGGCGCTGTTGTTGTTACAACAGGTACATTTTTAAATGGTAAAATATTTATGGGCGATGAAATTTGGGAAGCAGGGCGAATGGGTGAAGCACCGGCAAAAAATCTGTCTTTATGCTTACAACAATTTGATTTTAAAATGGGAAGATTAAAAACAGGTACACCGGCAAGACTTGATGCAAACAGCATTAATTATGATGGTATGAACTTGCAACACCCAGATGACAACCCCGTGCCTTTTTCATACCTAAATGACAAAATAGAAATTGAACAAATTCCTTGCCATATTGCATACACAAACGAAACTTCGCACAAAATAATTCGCGATAATATTAATAAGTCTGCAATGTATTCAGGCAATATAAAAGGCGTAGGCCCTAGATATTGCCCATCTATCGAAGATAAAGTTATTAGGTTCGCCGACAAAGAAAGACATCAAATATTTCTTGAACCCGAAGGATTAAACGATCCAACCATATATCCTAATGGTATGAGTATGAGTATGCCCAAGAATATACAGGAACAATTTTACCGATCTATAAAAGGGCTAGAAGATGTAAAAATATTACAATATGCTTATGCTATTGAATACGATTATATCGACCCTAGAATGTTAAAACCAACACTAGAAGCAAAACACATTAATGGCTTGTTTATGGCGGGACAAATCAACGGCACCACCGGTTACGAAGAGGCGGCGGCACAAGGTGTTGTTGCCGGAATAAATGCCGTATTAAGTATTGATAAAAACGCCAAAGAATTCATAGTTTCAAGAGCTGACGGCTACATAGGTGTTATGATTGATGACCTAATTACCAGAGGGACAAGCGAACCATACCGAATGTTTACCTCGCGTGCGGAATACCGATTAAAGCTTAGACAAGACAACGCCGATGAAAGATTAACAGACATTGGTATAAAAGTTGGTGTAGTTGGCAAAAATCGTCGAGAAAAATGGGGCGAAAAGAAACAACAAATTAACCAAGCTAGAAATATGTTAAATTCTTTAAAAGCAAGCCCTAACCAACTAGAAAAATACGGCATTAACATTAACAAAGATGGCAAGGTTAGAACTGCGTTACAGCTATTATCATTACAAAACATAACGATAAATGATATTGAAAAAGTTTGGCCAGAAGTTAGCTCAATTACAGCAACTGTAAAACAACAGATGGAAATAGAATCTTTGTACGATGGGTATATGTCACGAATGGAACAAGATATCAACGCATTTAAAAAAGATGAAGCTTTAAAAATCCCAACAGAAATTATTTATAGTGCGGTAGGGGGACTTTCAAATGAAATCGTTGAAAAACTAAGCACTCATAAACCAGCTACAATTGGCTCTGCAAGCCGTATACCGGGAATTACGCCGGCTTCTATAATTGCTATATTGCATTATATCCGAAAAAACAACTAGACCATTAATATGCCTTTATGTTATTAATCTCGTATGATGTACACAAAAGAAAATATTAAAAAAATATGTAATGTTTCACGTGAAACATTGCAAGACTTACAAACTTTTCACGACATTTTATTAAAATGGCAAAAGGCAATCAATCTTATATCGTCTAACACGATACAAGAGGTATGGCATCGACATATAGCTGATAGTATTCAGCTTATCCCGCATATACCGAAAGGCACTAAGTCTATTGTTGATTTAGGTAGCGGGGGTGGATTGCCTGCTATAGTTTTGGCTGTTGCATTAAAGAATACAGATATCAAAATTACGATGATTGAATCTGATAACAAGAAGTGTGTGTTCTTGCAAGAGTGCATAAGAAAGCTCGGCTTAAATGCTGTTGTGATAAATGATAGAATTGAAAAAATCAAAGAAAAGCACAGTTTGGATTTCGACCTTGCAACAGCAAGAGCGTTAGCCTCAACAGACAATCTACTAGAATTTTGTAATGAGCTGGGCGTTAAAAAATGCCTGTTTTTAAAGGGCAAACAATATGCAAAAGAAGTGTCTGATGCCAAAGAAAATTGGGCTATAAAAGAGCAAATAATCCCATCAATAACGGCAACGGATTCAAGGATTATTAATATTCTAAACTTTACAAAAAAATAATTTTGTTATATTGTTTTTATAAGAATAAAAAATAAATTTAGCGATAGGGGATACCTGATGAAAACACATATAATCGCAATTGCAAATCAAAAAGGCGGGGTTGGAAAAACAACAACAACTGTCAATTTAACAACTGCGCTTGCTGCTTGTAAAAAAAGAGTTTTAGTCGTTGACCTTGACGCGCAAGGTAATGCATCAACGGGTCTAGGGGTAACGGATAAAACGGACATTATAAGTTCATATGATTTATTATTACACACCGAAGATTTTAAAAATGCTGCTGTTAAAACACAAGTTCCAGGGCTTGATATAATTCCCGCATCGATGGATATAGCCGGTGTTGAGGTTGAGCTAGCCGGAAAAACAGGGCGAGAAAGAAAACTAAAAACATCATTAAATTCATATGAAAATAATTATGATTATATAGTGTTAGATTGCCCACCTAACTTAGGGTTAGTAACACTAAATGCATTGATTGCCTCAACAAGTGTAATAGTTCCATTACAGGCTGAATTCTATGCACTAGAAGGATTAAGTCAAATACTATCTACTGTTAATCATGTTAAAAGTAATTCAAACCCTAGTATTAAATTGGGCGGGATTGTTTTAACAATGTTTGACAAAAGAAATAATTTAGCGGTTCAAGTATCCGAAGATGTAAGAAAACATTTAGGTGACAAAGTATTTGATACTGTTATACCGCGAAATGTTCGTATTGCCGAGGCTCCCTCATTCGGGGCTCCTGTTATTTTACACGACCACAATAGCACGGGGGCAAAAGCATATATAGAGCTAGCAAAAGAAGTGTTAGTTAAATTTGAACCAAGTCAACAAAACATTCAAAAGAACATTTTTAATAGTATCTCAAATTAAAACTATGCAAGGAATTAATTATAATGATGAACACAAAAGCAAACAAAAAACAGCGAGGCCTTGGCAAGGGGCTTGACCAACTTTTAACATCATCATCTGAGCTTGTTGAAAAAACCATCGCAACAAGCGGAGCAACAGAATTACCTTTGTCTTGTTTAGTAGCGGGAATATCACAACCAAGAAAACATTTTGATGACGAAGCATTGGAAGGGCTAGCCTCTTCTATTTCTGAAAAAGGAGTTTTACAGCCCTTACTTGTTCGTCCTTTACAGGGCGACACACACGAAATAATCGCAGGTGAAAGAAGATTCCGCGCCGCAAAAAGAGCTGGGTTAAGTTCTGTGCCGGTGGCAATAATGAGCCTTACAGATATCGAGGCTTTTGAAATTGCATTAATTGAAAATGTTCAAAGGCAAGACCTTAGCACTATTGAAGAGGCGGAAGGTTATATGCAAATGATAGATAAGTTTGATTATACCCAAGAAAGAATTTCGAAAATAGTTGGTAAGTCTCGTTCTCATATTACAAACACATTAAGATTATTATTATTGCCAGAGGAAGTTAAGACTATGGTAGATGATGGGTATTTAAGTGTTGGACACGCTAGAACATTAATTGGTATGGATAATGCAAATGAGCTTGCTCTGGAAATTATAAATTCGTCATTAAATGTGCGTGAAACCGAAGAATTTATTGCTTCGCGCAAAGAAAAAAAGAAGTCAAACAAAACAACAGCAAAAGCAGATGAAATTAATAAGTTGGAGCAAGATTCTACAAGCTCACTAACGAAATCTTTAAAGCGTGATGTCTGTGTAAAGATAAGAAAAAACAACTCTGGAAAGATAGTTATTAATTTTGAAAATCAAGATGATTTAAATGAGCTTGTAAAGAAATTAAGCTTGTAGTAGAATATATTTATTATGAAAAACTTTTCTTTTAAAATTGCATTTATTGGCACATACGAATTTTTAATGAACAACATTTTAATGTTTTTAAAAACATCGTTTATTGTCATATTGCTGTATTCTTTTGTAGAATATACAATGAAAAGTCACATAGCCAACTTAGACGAGATAGCTAGTAATGGTTATAACATTCTGATTATAATATTCAGTGGTATTTTACAATTAATTTTATCAACAATGTTTGTTGTTGCTTGGGGCGGGTATTATTTAAGAAAAATACCAACTGTTCAAATTATCGATGTATTAAATTGGAATGAAATAAAGACTAATTATATCATAGCCAACCTAAAATTATTTGGTATCGTTATATTATTAAGTATGATTGCTTATTTAATAATTAGTTTAGCTAATACTTTAAATATTGATATGCTTTCATATCTAGTTATTGGTTTAGTTGTTTTTGCTCAATTAATTGTTTTAACAAGGGTAATGTTTATATTGCCTCATGTTATTGATGGGTTTTCAGGCAACATATCAAATGCAATAGATATAACAAAAGGTAACTCCATAAAGTTATTGTTTTCATACATAGGTGTTATCTTGCCTGTATCAATAATTTCATTATTATTTGTTTTAGTCACAGATTACGATTCATACAGCTATTTTGAAGCATTGATAATGACAGTATTTGTTTTTATTTCACAAGCAATAATAACGGTTTATTATATCAATGTTTATAAACAACTTACTCAATAAAAAAACAAGAATATTATTATTTCTATTTACTATATTAAATAGCTCATTATCATATGCTGAAGAGGCAAATCAAATAATTGATAAAGGTGAAATAGTAATACAAGAAATTCAAGACGGAGCCGTAATATTACTATTTCATAGTTTTGGCGACGATAACCAACCAGACATTAATATCGGCACAGAGCAACTTGATAATTTAATAAATTATATTAAAAATAATAATTTTAATGTAATACCACTAGCACAAGCCGTAGAAATAATACAAAACGGCGGTAAGTTGCCGAACAAGTCTGTTGTAATAACAATTGATGATGCGTTTAAATCAGTTTACACTGTCGCATATCCAAAATTTAAACAGGCAGGATTTCCATTTACATTATTCGTTTCAAGTGGCAAGGTAAATAACAATAATTCTGCATATTTAAATTGGAATGAAATAATAGAAATGGCATCTAATGGGGTAGATATTCAAGCCCATACAGTTAATCACAGCCATATGACGAAAAAAGAAATTAAAGAAAATCATAATGAAATCGATAGTAACATTAATGATATAATTAAAAATACAAACATCAAGCCAATATACTTTGCATACCCATACGGCGAGGCAAATCAAGAAATAATAGAAATGGTAAAATCGAAAAATATTGTTGCTGGATTTTCACAACACTCAGGTGTTTATAACAATACTAGTGACCAATATTATATCCCTAGATTCCCGATTAATGAAAAATGGGGAACACTGGAAAGATTAAAATTAATCTTAAACACTAAGCCATTTAAAATAAAATCGATTACACCAAACACTCCATATATCAAAGACAATAACCCGCCGAATATATCTGTTGTTGTTGATGATAGTATTGATGATATGAGCCAATTAAATTGTTTCCGTTCTGACACGGGAAAAGTAAGCCTAGAAAAATCAGATAAATCTTTTCAAATGGTATTTACTACACCATTTAAAACAGGTCGAACTAGAATAAATTGTACTATCCCAAACAAAGACGGCACATACAAATGGCTAGGCCTGATGTTTACAAACGATAAATAATTATTTACCTATACAGAAGTCTTTAAATACGACATCAAGTAATTCTTCCACATCGACTGTTCCGGTTATAATGCCTAGGTGACGAAGGGCAATTCTTAAATCCTCGGCCACTAGTTCAGGAACGGGTGCGGTTTGTGATTGTATTAATGAATCTAAACAATCTTGTAAGGCTCTGCGGTGACGGTTGCGGGTTATGATTGGTTCTGAATCGGTTGCAACTAGTCCAGAAATCAGGTCGTATAATTGATTTACAAGTGTATCAATTCCATCGCCCGTGTATGTCGACATAGGAATTATGCTTTTGCTTGTCTGTGGTGTGTTAAAACCGGAATTTTCATTTTTATTGGCTAAAATTATCAATGGAGCATTGTCATTTTCAATACTTTTAGTATTTTGTAAAATTAGCTCGTCATTTATTTTATTTTTCACTCCGTCGATAACTAATATTATCACATCGGCTTGATTTGCTGATTTTACCGCTCGTTTAATTCCCTCGGATTCAACAACATCATCTGATTCGCGAATGCCGGCGGTATCGAACAAACGAACAGGGTATCCTTTTATATCTAGGTTTACTTCTATGACATCGCGGGTTGTTCCGGCTTGCTCTGATACTATTGCAACATCGCGTTTTGTTAGTGCATTAATTAGTGATGATTTTCCCGCATTGGGCGAACCAATAATTGCCACTTGAATACCGTTTCTAATTCGTTCACCGCGGTTATTATCTTCTAGGTGATTTAATATGCTAGAAATTAAGTTTTGAATTTTTTCGTCTGTTTGTTTTTTAACACTTTCGGGTAAATCTTCGTCTGGAAAATCAATATAAGCTTCGCAGTGGGCAAGCAAGGGCAACAATTCATCAGCCCAAGAATTATATAAATCTCTTAAAGCGCCTTGGGTTTGGCGTTGTGCTTGTCGCATTTGTGCTTTTGTTTCTGCATTGATTAAATCAATTAATCCTTCTGCTTGGGTTAGATCCATTTTATTATTCGCGAATGCTCGCTTAGAAAATTCGCCTGGTTCAGCTAGCCTTGCCCCTTGTTTATCAAGTTCATCGAATAAAACATTTAAGATTGCCTGTGAGCCGTGAATATGTAATTCAACAACATCTTCACCTGTAAAACTGTTTGGGTTTTTAAAGGCAACCGCCATAGCCTCGTCAATTAAATCACCGTTATTGGCAAACAGGTTTGTTCGTGCTAATTTATTCGGAGTAAAATTTTTCACTCCAAGTTGTTTAGCAAAATCAAATGCATTGTCGCCTGATATTCTTACAACTCCGACCCCACTACGGCCAACACCGCTGGCAAGAGCATATATTGTTTTACTCATTTAAACTTTCATCAATCCAATCAATTAATACTTTTTTATTAGCAGAGCCTACATTATTTGCTATTACTTCGCCGTTGTTAAATAATAACAATGTTGGAATTCCTCTGATGTTAAACTTTCCGGCTAGTTCTTGATTCTTATCAACATTTACTTTTGCAATCTTGATATCTGGACGCGAAACAACAACTTCTTCTAGGATAGGGGCAAGCATTTTACACGGCCCACACCAAGGCGCCCAAAAATCTAGCACTACAGGTTTATCAGATTTTATAACCTGTTGTTCAAAGTTATCTGAATCGATTTCAATTATGTTACTTTCATCGTTTGGCATTTTAATTTCCTTGTCTATTAATTCTTGTATTATACATAATTTTTATTTTATTGCTATATCCATTAAATCAAGGTTGTATGTCCATAGTAATTTAGTTTTTACTTGTTTGTCTAAATATATCTGTTCAATTATTTGTTTATATATTTCTAGCTGTCTTATGTATACAAGTGGTACTTCATTTTGATTGCTCGGCGGGTTAATATTTGATTTATAATCAACAATCCATATTTCATCATCAATAAAACAAAGCCTATCAATAAATCCGCTTACTAGGCGTTTTTCATCATCAATTTTTACAACACCTGAAACCGGTATTTCTGCTTTTGAATTTTCATCAAATAAATATGGGTATTCATTGATTACATCTAGTATCTTAGCAAGTATTTTATTTTTATCAACTGTATTTAATTTTATGTGCGGTAAATATAAATAATTTTTAATTGCTGATTCACGGTTTTTGGGTTCAATATCAGGTATGAATTCCAAACACCTATGTATAATTATACCTATTTGCAAACCGTCATAATCATCTTTTTTAATCAAGGGCGAAGGAATTGCCGGCGGTGAATATTGTATTGATTGTGACGGGTTAATTTTTGCGTATTTATCCGCTTCATTAGGGGCGTTTTCATCAATCCAAGAACCATAACTTATATCATTATCGTTTTCTTGTTTTTTATCATTAGTTTCATTGTTAGTGTTTACATTATGCTCATCAAAATTAGTATATATATATTCATAAGCCTCGTCGTCTTTGTTAGGTGAATATATATTTTTTATATCATTCCATATTTCACTATTTGAAATCGGAATAAATTTTCGCTTTTCTAATTTATCAAATTTATTTATGCCTGCGAATAATAAATCGTGCCATAATATTTCTTGGCCTTTTTTACCAACTCCACCACATATAAGCACATCTTTTGCTCTGGTCATTGCCACATATAATAATCTTTTACTTTCTTCAAACTCATCTGTTTTAAAATCTTTTTCACCATTAAATAAATAATCTTTAACTTCGTTTAATTTTTTAGAGTTTTTATCAATAAATAACATGTTGTTTTTTTGACCCCACACAATACGATCTTTATTATTATTTGCCTCATACATAGTGCTTGGTATGATTACAACCGGTGCTTCCAAGCCTTTTGAGGCGTGAATTGTCATAATGCGGACGCGGTTTTGTCGTGCGTCTTGTTCGCGTTTAATCTCGCGCTTTGATGAATCAAAATAATTTAAAAATCCTTGCACTGTTGGCGGACTTTGCATTTCAAATTTTTGAATCTCTGTTAATAAATCATTAATAAAATCATTACATATTTTACCTAGTCTTGCTTGAAATGCCTGATGAGCATTTATATTTTTACCGGTATTCATTACACTAGATATCGGGCAATAATTATTTAATACATAATTGATTAATTCAAGAGGGCGGATATAATCAATCTTGTTTAAAATATCATTTAAATAATTTATCGTCGTATTGTGCTGTGTGAAACCTCGCAAAGATTGCCACAATGATTTTTTACCCCTTGTATTTGCAATATTAAATAATTTTTCATCATCAAAACCAAAAATTGGACTCTTTAACAAGCAAGCAAGGTTTAAATCATCATTAGGAAACACACCAAACCTTAACAAAGATAATAAATCCTGTACAACTATTTGCTCGTTCAATATAACCCTATCTGCACCGTCCACAGGAATGTTGCGGTTTTTTAATTCGCGAATTAAAGCATTAGTAAAATCATCTCGTTTGCGAACTAATACTATTATATCGCCCGCCCTAGCGAAATCACCTGTGCTAGGTAAATATTGCGATCCGATAATTGATATTATTTCTTCGGCAATTAACTTTGCATAACAAGGTCTAGCTTTTATACTTGATCCTTTTATAATTTTTAAAGCTGGTAATAATTTAACCATACCCAATTCATTTTCACGATTTGAAAAATGATTTATTTCATCATCTGAAACACCGTCATTATTAGCAATAAATGTATTATCAACCCATTGTAATACCGGCAGAGATGTACGGAATGACAAATCAAATTTTTCATTAGCAAAATCAACACTAGCATTTTTTGTAATATTTTCTATGTCATTTCTAGTATTAATAAATCCATCGCGATATGCTCCTTGGAATGAATAAATAGATTGTTTTTCATCGCCAACAACAAACAATGAATTATCCCCCGCATTATTTGTTCCGTCAAAAAATGGAGTAATAATACGCCTTATTATTTCCCATTGTGATGGTGCCGTGTCTTGGGCTTCGTCTAGTAAAAGGTGTTTGTGTCCATAATCGGTTTTAAACAATATCCAATTTGCAATGCTTTCTTTTTCAAGCAAAGATTTAGTTTTGATAATTATATCATTAAAATCTAGGACATTATGTCGCTGTTTTATATCATTATATTTTTTAATAAAATAATCAGATAAATCATATATATTATTTGTATTAGACAATAATGTTTTTAAAACAAGGTGCTTGTTATGTTTGTTATAAACCTCAAAAATACGGGAAAAATTTTCTTGGTTGTCTTTAAAAAACTTCGTTCTCTTATCTACATTTAAACAACTTTTTAAAGTTTCCGGATCTTTTGTTTTTTGATATAAATCTATGCCTTCCTTAAATTGAATAATAGCTTTATTTTCTTTGTATTCATTGCATATATTTGTAAGTTCAATAATAATATTTTGTATAAAACTAGAATTTAGTTCTGCGACAAGCCAATTTTCATCACATTTTGATTCCTCTATACTATTAAACCAATTTTGTAATTTTGTTTTTTGTTCTTCGCAATTTATTTCACTAAAATTAACTACATTTATTGAATTAGATAACAATTTAAATAACTCATCTACACTACCGCTAGCCTGTATGGAATAGCTTCTAATTAATTTTAAAACATCTTGGTTTTTTATTAATTCTTTTTTTGTTTTTTGTATATATAGTGTTTGATCTTCCAACACACTAAAACCTTGTGAAACCCCAGATTCTAATGGGAATTTAGCTAGTAAAGATTGGCAAAAACTATGGATAGTTTGTACCTTTAATCCGCCCTTACTATCAAGAACTCGCGCGAATAAAGACCTTGCTCGGTTAATTTGTTTTTGGGTTGGTTTTTCACCAATTATACTTGTTAATATATTTTGTAATTCTGCTTCTTCGCATACCGCCCATTTATTTAAATCACTAATAATGCGGTTTGACATTTCATTAGCGCCGGCCTTTGTGTAAGTAATGGCGGTAATATTTTGCGGACTAACATCGCTTCGTAATAACAAGCGTAATATTCGTTGTACCAATACATAAGTTTTTCCAGATCCAGCTGATGCACTAACCCAAGAATGAGTATATGGGTTTGATACTCTTTTTTGTTTTTCGGTAGTAATAATTAAAGGGGTTTTATTCATTGTCATATCCCCCATCACTTGATTTTAAACCCCATTCGTTTTGGCGGAATAAATGTTCATAATCATTATAACTTGAATTGGCTTTTTCATAATAATAAGGGGTATTAATATCCGAATATAAATCAACTTGTTCACATAATTTTTCATAAGATATTTCAGGAATTTCTTTATTTTTACCATCAATATTTTTCTTCAAATCAAAGTCTTTTTTAATTTCCCAATAATTTAAATCAGATATATTTTTATTTTTATTTTTAAGGGCATATGCCGTTAAGCCTAATTGAGGTTCTTGTCCGCTTCTAACATTTGTTTTGTTGGGCAGACTTCCTGTTTTATAGTCAATAATTCGCAATGAGCCATCTTGTAAAATATCTATGCGGTCTGCTCTACCATAAAAGTTAAAATTATTATTTTTTTGAGTTGTTAAATCGAATGATATTTTTTCCTCGACAATATAACTATCGGTGGCTTCATTGTCCTTTTTAATGGCTTGTGATAAATTAGGCAAAGCATTTAAAAATCTTGGCAACCAAACAGATTGCGCCTCAACAATATTGGTATATTTATCATATTCTGCAATTGCTATTTCCGTTAAATTATTTTTAATATCTGCGCTACTTAATTCATTTAATTTTTTATGTGTGCCGTATTGCTTATAAAAAACTTCAAGTATTTTATGAACAATATTACCATTTATATTTGCTTGTCCCTGAACATCTAGACCACCAACAGGAAATAACTTTAAAATATATCTAGCATATATTTGATACGGGTCATTATACCATTTCGTAATATTTGTAACACTCAAAGACTTAGGTCGTGATTCTAGGGGTGGGGTGGGCTTAGGCTCGGATATTACAAGTTTTTCTTCATTATAAAAATCTATGTTATTTGCGATATTAACATAATAATCTTGTAATATTTTTATGTTACAGGCTTTTGCAACGGCTTCAAATCTTAGCCACCATCTAGATGGGATTGTTTGGCTGTTTGATTCAATATTTGCCTTAGTAAATTTTATCGTTTTAGCATTACAACAACTTATTAAATCGTGGGCCGTTAAACCTACACTGCTATCAAGGCTTGGCAATCCCATTTTCTCAACTATTGTGCTTGATAAAAACGGGCTGGATATTATTTTGGCTGGCATAGTATTTTCCAACATACCGCCTATTATAACATTATCAACTTGTTGCAAGCGACCTTCCATCAAACCCCATATATAAAGCCTTGGGTGAAAACCAAGTGTGGAGCGGACACTTTCACCCACAATTAAATTAGTAAAAGCACTAGCATAATCGTTAATATCATTAGGCTCATATTGATTGCAATTTTCATAAATATCACCAATTATTTTATTGAGTGCATTACCATCATCGCCCGCCCATAATTTATCGGCTGATGATAAGTTTTCACAAGCATTAATATGGTTTTCTACCATTGTTTTAAAATCATTATTAGACTTGTTTTTTAATGGACTAATTTTTTGTTTAAAGCTATCAATAAATTCTATTAATTCTTCGGCCTTTTGTTTATCAAGCTCTTTATTAAATTCATTATCAATTTGTTCATAAATAAAATCGTTCATATTTTCCAATGAAATATTGCCAACAATTTGTCTAAGAACTAGTTTTTCAAATAATCTACTTTTTTGTAAAAAATCACCGCGATTATCGCCACTATAACAAAATGGGTGTTTAAATAAATCAACCAATGATACAGCCGAGAAATCCTCGCTTATTAAATTAGCAACCAATCGCATAAATACCGCTGGCGGTGTTTGGTGTAACGGCATACCTGAACTATCATCTATGCTAATATTCCAACGCTTCAAATTACTTGCAACTAATCGGGCAAGATTTCTATCATCGGTAATAAAGGCCGTCGTCTCATCTTCTTTTTCAAGCGCGTGTCGCATCATAAGAGCAATTACCATTGCCTCATTAAATGAATCTTCGGCCTCAATAAATTTTATATTATTAAATCCATCTTTACTTGGGGGGTTATTTTTCCACTGCTTAGTATCTTTCGCAGGCAAGAATGCCTGAGTAAACAATTCTTGTCTTTTTGGATTTTCAGAACAAAAATCTTGGATATTCATATTACAGCTATCAACAAATTTTTGTATGTTGTGTAATGGGTGGGTTTGGTCTTTTAATACATTTTGTTGTTGCTCTTGGGTTAAATTCCTATCATAAGCATTTATTATTACAACTCCATTATCATAATCAGCAACAGATTGCATAAACCTTTGCAATGCTGGATAAAAAGGGTTTAATCCCGCTAGTATAACTTTTTTATTTTGCTTATAAATATATTCACTTAACATACTTAATGTTGATGCTTTATAAGAGCCTATATTTTGCAAGCCTTGTTGTTTTAATGTATTATCCCAATCAGGTTTTATATATTGTATAAAAGTTTTATTTATTTCCCAGTGTGCTGATAAATCAAGCTGTTTTATTAGCTCATCAATGCAATCTAGGTCTGTTTCATATAAATCAATATCATCAAATAATTTTGCGACAATGTCTGCACTTTTTAATGCCATCGACATTGTTATATTTTGTGGTTGCGGTAATTTTGCATAAAAATTTCTAATCATACCGGCAAGCCAAAACCTGCGATATGTTTTATTAACAGGCTCATTTTTTATTGCCCCGAAATTAAATGACATATAATCAGATTCATAAGAATCGCCACCCAAAACTTTTATTTGAGGCATTATTATTGGCTTGTAATTGTTTGATTCTACTATCTTGTCTTGCAATGATTTTACCAACCTAGAACTAGGTAAATAAACAATTGTATTATTGGCAACATCAGGATTGTTTAACAACGATAAATCATCGCCGTAAATAACCCTAATTAAGTTAGATAAAAAATCATTTCCAACAGGGCAGTTATAAATCTTGCCCATTTATAATTTCCCTTTTTTATTAACAGCATCTACATCTTCGGGAGTTGAAATATGATACCATTTTCCTGTGTGGACTAATGCCTTTAAGCGGTTTTTTTGTTCTAATTTATCGTATATCAATCTTAATGAAAAAGCCCCATCAGGAGTATCGTCAAAACAAGATTTTCTTAGTATTTGTACACCGCAAAATACATACTTGCCATTTGGGTTGAAAATTACATTCCCATTTTCCCCAATATCTAAATCACCCGTTCCTGTGTAATTATTTGCTTTTTCTTTTTCAATTACCAACAACAGACCATCAACATTATCATCAAAATCTTGTATCATTTCATCAATAAAATTATTCTTATCAGATATAACAATAGAATCCGTATTAGCAACAACAAACACATCGCCTAAGTGATCAAGAATATTTTTAACTCCGCCGCCTGTTTCTAGTACCTTGTCCTCAACAATCAAAGTTGCATCAAGATCTTTAAAATAATCAACCATTTTATCAGACAAATAATGCGTATTAACAAATATATTTTTAATTTTAGAATCTGCAACAGTATCAAAAATATATTTTATTTGTGGTTGTCCGCAAACCTCAATTAATGGCTTTGGCACAGTTTTTGAAAGAGGCATCATTCTTGTTCCAAATCCCGCACCTAATAATATAGCATTATTTATTTTTTTCATTTTTCTCATCACCGTTTATTAACTTATCTAATTTTTTTTGTTTAAACTTATCGCCTAAAAAAACTATATTGCGAGAATTTAAACAATCCCCATTTTCTATATTAATGTTCATTATTTCGCGAGGTAAAAACCCTTGTCCTTTTTCCGCCCATTCAATTAAACACAGGCTACTAGAAAAGGCTTCCTCTACACCCAGTTCTATTATTTGTGTTGGTTCTTCTAGGCGATATAAATCCATATGCCATATGTTAAATTTTTTCGCCTCATATGTTTGTACAAGTGTAAATGTGGGGCTTGGAACATTAGTTTCATCGCCTAAAAATGATTGAATTATGAATCTAGCAAGAGTTGATTTTCCCGCCCCTAAATCTCCGTTTAATGCGACAACATCGCCGGCAACAAAAATCTTTGCTAGGTTGGTGGCAAGTTTTTTCATTTGACTTAAATTAATATTTTTTAATTCGTATTTATACATATGTAAAACTATACCCTAGCTGTGTTTTAAACGGAAGTGTATTTTATGCTTTTTTGCACAAAATCATATTTTTTTTGATCCGTAATTTTATCCCACCTAGATAACATTAATTCAGCCTCAACCATAGCTAATAAATTATTGTTTTCATCATTTGCAAGATTAACGGCATTGTTAAAATAATCATCAGCAACACCGTACAGAGGTACTTTTAAGGCAATTACAGTAATCAACAAAGAGCCTTGCCAAGTTTTTTTAGTTATTGATTTTTCAATTTTTTTGAATTGTTTTGCTGTTATTTTATCGACATTTTTTAAAGATTCTAGTAATTCAGCCATATAAAAATTTAGATATTTATCTTTTTTAATTTTTTTCCAAATATCAAGAACACCCTCAATAGCGCCTTCTTGATTATAGTTTAATTTTAATAAGTACAAATTAAATGAATATGTATTTTTTGTTATTCCTTTTAATTTTGCTAAATCCAAAAATGCCTTAGCCTTATCAAAGTTTTCTTGTTTATAACAATTATGAATGTCTATTAATGCCGATGGATCATTATCTGAATTTAATTGCATAGTTAACTCTTTATTTATTTTTTCATTATCATATTTTAATATTTCAATAATAATAAGTTTTTTTAATGAGGCGCTTAATTCATTATTTTTAATCAATTTTAGCAAAACATAAATTCTATTGTCCTTATCCTGTAATTTACAATCGATAAATTCATATATATTGCTGTTTTTACCTAATTCACTTTTTATTTTCTTGTTCGTAATTTCTAATAAATTAATATTTTTTGTTAAAACAGAAGCGACAATATCATCTGTCAAACTTGCCTTTTTTTCTAGTTTGCGTTTATTCAAAAAATTTCTAGGCACATAAAAAAGCCAATCTATAACTCTGGCAAACTTCCAAATAACAAAAATAAACAATACTATCAACAACACAAATAATGTGCTGTGCATATGTATTTCATACCCCATAAAAGATAAATCAGTTTTACCTTGTAACGAAGTTATAAAAACAGTTAAGGTTACAATTAATGATAGCTTTAAAAAAAATATAAACATTATTTATTCCTGTTCTGTCCAATCAGTTAAAGCATTTAAAGCAACCAATGTATTTTTTCTAGCAATAATTAATTGTTTTAAATTATTAGAGTGCTTCGAATTCGTCTCTTCAAGCAAATCAATAATTTTGTCAAAATCATCTTGCTTAACATAATTTATAATATCTGAAATTTTATCATTGTTTTCTTTCGAACGAATATAAATAGCACCGCTGATTTTTGCCTTTATTTTTTCCAATGGAGTTTTTGCATTTTTATAATTAATATACTCGGACAATGCTAGTATATTGTCATTTATGTATTTTATTAACATTTGTTTTGTATAAATACCAGATTTATTGATTTCTAAAACACTCAATGCTTTTTGCACATCAGGATTATCCGAAGAAATCCCCCTTAATAACAAAGAAAAATCTTCACCACTAAGAGCAACGGCGACAATTTGCCTTACTTTTATTACTTTTTCATTACTAGATTCTAGAATAGAGTTCAATCCATCACTATTTTTCTTAATGACAACAGAGCTTTTATCTAGCTCTTGTTGAAACTTATAAATGTTGGTATTTACATCTTTTACAAAAGCCTCAATATTTAAAAACGGTTTTTCGTCATTTTTGCCCATTTTTATCACTTTTTTGTCCATTTTTGCCGTTTTTTTGTCAAAAATGGCCATTTTTTGCTTAATTTCGTATATTTCACTTTGCAAATTTAAATTACTATCAATTTTTGAATTATTGTTAAATTCTGGAAACACAATTCCTCGCCATAAATGGCTTGTTACGGACAACACAACCGCTAAAACAGATAGAAATAAACTAAGATATAATATGAAATTATTGTTTTTGGGTTTTTCAGAATTATTTTCGTAATTTTCAGTGACCTGCACATCTTCGTTATTATTTTTTACATTTTCATCAACATCATTTGTAAATATACCTTGTCCTAATATATCCTCAATACTTTTTCTTCGCCCAACTGGTATATGGTTTCGTTCTTTCCAACCCTGAACAGTTGAAACAGCAACTCCAAGTTTGCTAGCCGTAGGACGAATTCCACCTAATTTAGAAATTATTTGTTCAACTTGCATTAAAAACCGCCTAACATTGATTTATAAAAATATCTTACAAAATATTAATTTTGAAAATAATCATTTATCTTTTGCATCAAGCTGTCATTAGTAGGTGTTTTTGCAACAACAATATCAGCACCGAATCCCGAACATTTTGACGCAACAGCATCACTTAATGAAAATATTACCATACTTCGTACGTACTTGTCTAGTCCGTACGTACTCATAAGGCGTACAAAGATGTCAGCGGTACGAGGAGACATTAACAGAACCCCTTGTATTTCTTGGTTTTTAATACTTTTTTGCATATCTTCACTAATATGGTAACACGGCAATGCATCATACAAAGGTACGCGTCGTACGCTATAACCAAAACTATCTAATAAGGCGCCTAGGTCTTTTGCAACTATACTTCCGGCACTATGATACAGCACACCGTTGTTTGGGTTTAAATTTTCCTTTATAGTATCGCTTAAATCATTTATATCGCCGTTTGCACTAACTACTGACTTAAAGCCATATTCTAATGCTTGTTGTCTTGTTGCTTCACCGACAGCATAGGCCGGCAAGCTTAAATCTCCTTTGTTTTGCACAAAAGCTCTAATTCCATTCGCAGATGTAAAAATAACGGCTTGGCAATTGCTAGTATCTACTTCTTTTTTATGTATTTTAATATCTAGCAAGCTAAAACAAACAGTTTCATAACCATTATCTTGTAATATTTTTTTTTGATTTGGCGCATCTAGGGCAGGACGAGTGACCCACAACTTAACCTTATCTTTTTGTTTTTGTTTTGTCATTTTTTGTAAAATTTATTTTTTATTTTAATCTAAAATTTAAGATTTTAATTTTATTTGTTCCCCTAATTTATAACAATCTTTTGAAGATTTTACAATTTTTATTTGCTTGTCTACACTCTTGCCAAACTCATCACCGTAGAAGGTATGTAATAAAACAGTGCCGTCTTTTTTTATATGTGCATATGCACCAACAGGGGTTTTACAATCACCATTTACACCAGATAAGAATGCGCGCTCATAAGACAATTGTAAAAACGAATTTTTATCATTTATTTTTTGTAATAATTGCTTTATTTTTGTATTTGTTTTCAATCCTTGTATCGCAATTGTGCCTTGCCCTGATGAAGGTATAAAATCAAATTCTGATAATTTTTGCCATTTGTCTGCATTTATTCCAAGTCTGTTTAATCCAGCCATTGCCAAAAATGTTGCGTCAAATTCGCCTTGTTCTATTTTCTTTAATCTTGTTTCAACATTACCGCGAATAGATTTTATAACTAAATCATCTCGGATATTTAGTATTTGGCTTTTTCGTCGTAAAGAACAAGTTCCAATCACAGCGCCAGAAGGGATATTTTCAATTGTATATTTACTTATAAAAACATCGCTAACATCTTGGCGGGGCAATGTCGCGAAAATTTCAGTCCCAACAGCTAATTCAGTTTCCATATCTTTTGCAGAATGAACCGCTATATCGCACTCTTTGTTTATTAATGCTTTATCCAGCTCTTTGCAAAACAAACCCTTACCGCCGATTTCCCAGAGAGGTTTGTTTTGTATCTTGTCGCCACTAGATTCTATTTTTATAATTTCAGAAAAAATACCTATTTTTTCTAGGGCATTTTTAACTAATTCAGCTTGTTTTAATGCAAGTAAAGACCTTCTTGTGCCTATTTTTATAATATTCATAATACATATTTAGAATATTTTTAATATTTTTGCTATATATTTTTAGATTTTATTATTAATTTATGATACTTTTCATATATGAAAAAATATGTACTAGGAATTGAAAGCTCTTGTGACGAAACAGCCGTAAGTGTTGTAAGTGATGATAAAAAAATACTCTCTAATGTTGTGTATTCACAAATAAAAGAACATAAAGATTTTGGCGGAGTAGTTCCTGAAATTGCAGCTCGCTCACATCTAGATTCAATATCTTGGGTAATAAAACAGGCAATGTTAGAAGCCAACATCACATTTAAAGATTTATCAGCTGTGGCCGGTGTTTCAGGGCCTGGTTTGATTGGTGGTTTATTGGTTGGTATGCAATCAGCAAAGGCAATAGCTTTTGCAAATAACATTCCATTTATTGCCATTAACCACCTAGAAGCTCACGCATTAACAGCTAGATTAACAAATGATGTGTCATTTCCATTTTTACTACTATTGGTATCTGGTGGACATACACAAATACTTCAAGTAAATGGAGTTGGTGATTATAAGGTTATTGGAAAAACTCTTGATGATGCGGTTGGTGAGGCATTTGATAAAACAGCAAAAATATTAAATATAGGTTATCCTGGTGGCCCTGAACTAGAAAAGCGCGCGAAGCTTGGAAATCCAAATAATATTAAATTGCCTAGCCCTATGGTTGGTAAACAAAATTGTGATTTTTCGTTTTCGGGTTTAAAAACTCGCGTTCGTCATTTATATGATGAAAATAAAAATAATATTAATCAAGAATATATAAATGATATGTGCGCATCATTTCAGGTTGCTGTTGCCAAGTCTATTAATAATAGATTAGAAAAATCTTTTAAAATATTTAGAAAAAACAAAGAGAATAAAAAATATGATTTTGTTATTGCTGGTGGTGTTGCTAGTAATTTATATTTAAGAGATGAAATCAAAAAATTATGTGAAAAAAATAATTTTGAATTTAATGCTCCGCCTGTAAATTTATGTACAGATAATGGAGTAATGATTGCTTGGGCGGGAGTTGAAAACTTACAAATAAATAATTTTTCTAGCTTTGATATGCCTGCTAATCCAAGATGGAATTTAGAGGAGTTAAGAAATGAAAAATAAGAATATCTGTATAGTTGGTGCTGGGGCTTGGGGAACAGCTATTGCAAAACAAATTTCTAGGAATGGGCATAATGTTACTTTATATTGTCGCGAACCTGACTTAGTTGGTGAAATAAATAAAAAACACGAAAATAAACAATATCTGCCAACTATTAAACTTGAAAAAACTAAGGCAACAAATGATATTTCAGTTACAGAGCAATCAGATATAATTTTTATGACAACTCCATCACAATATATGCGAAGTATTGTAGAAAAAATAAAAATAAAAAAAACTGCTGAAATAGTTATATGTTGTAAAGGTATTGAAAATGAAACACTTGATAGTATGGAAACAATAGTAAAAAAACATTTTCCAGATAACAATGTAGTGATACTTTCAGGCCCAACATTTGCGATTGAAGTTGCAAAAGGATTGCCGACAATTGCAACACTAGCGGGCAAAAACTTAAAGAATATAGAATCTATTTTATCATCAAAAAATTTACGCCTTTATAATTCCGATGATGTTGTTGGGGTTGAAATGCTAGGAACTATTAAAAATGTTCTAGCTATCGCTTGTGGTATTGTTGCGGGTAAAAAACTAGGCGATAATGCAAAAGCATCATTAATTACAAGAGGGATAGCTGAAAGTATAAAATTATGTGTGGCAACAGGAGGTAGCGAAAAAACAGTATTAGGGCCAGCCGGTATAGGTGATTTAATATTGACAGCCTCATCAATTCAATCAAGGAATATGTCACTTGGGTATGAACTAGGACAAGGCAAATCAATAGATGATATTTTAAAGTCAAGAAATACCGTTGCAGAGGGGGTTGCAAACACTAAATCAATAGTTGAAATTGCTAAAAAGAACAATATTGAAATGCCAATATGCAATTCTGTATACAATATTATTTACAATAATAGTGATATAGACAAAGAGATTAAATCTTTACTAATTCTGTAAATTAGTTTTTACCCATACTATTAAAGAAATCGTCATTATTTTTAGTGTATTTTAATTTATCGGTGATAAATTCTAGTGCATCAGCAGAATTTTGCGGTAATATGCGTCTAAGTACCCACATTTTAGATAATTTTTCTTTTACAACTAATAAATCTTCTTTTCTTGTACCTGATTTTTCAACATCAATGGCAGGGAATGTTCTTTTATCTGCAATTTTACGATCAAGAACAAGTTCTGAGTTACCTGTACCTTTAAATTCTTCAAATATCACCTCGTCCATTCTTGAACCAGTTTCAATTAAAGCAGTAGATATTATTGTTAAAGAACCGCCTTCTTCTATGTTTCTTGCAGCACCAAAAAATCTTTTTGGTCTTTGTAGTGCGAAAGCATCAACACCACCTGTTAAAACCTTACCAGATGAAGGTATTACCGTATTGTAAGCACGGCCAAGTCTTGTAATTGAATCTAGTAGTATAACAACATCTTTTTTCGCTTCTACTAGTCTTTTAGCTTTTTGTAGTACCATTTCAGATACCTGTACGTGTCTACCAGCAGGCTCATCAAATGTAGATGAAACAACTTCACCTTTAACAGATCTTTGCATATCTGTTACTTCTTCTGGTCTTTCATCTATCAATAATACCATTAGTATAACTTCAGGATGATTTTCAGTAATAGAGTAGGCTATGTTTTGCATAACTGTTGTTTTACCAGTTCTAGGAGGGGCAACAATTAATGACCTTTGTCCTTTACCGATAGGGGCAACAAGTTCAATAACACGAGTTGTTAAATCTTTTTTACCGGCATTATCGTTTTCTACTTCTAAGTTAAGTTTTTCATTTGGATATAAAGGGGTTAAATTGTCGAAGTTTACGCGGTGTTTAGTTTTTTCAGGATTATCAAAATTTACTTTGTTAGTAACTTTTAAGCCGAAATATTTTTCACCTTCTCTTGGTGGTGAAATTTCACCTTCAATAGTATCACCTGTTCTCAAACTGTTTTTACGAATTTGATTTGGTGAAACATAGATATCATCAGGTCCAGCCAGATAATTTGATTCTACAGATCTTAAAAATCCAAATCCGTCGTTTAATACTTCAAGTACGCCTTCGCCGTAAATTGGCTTTCCTCTTTCAGCCTCAGATTTTAATATTGCGTATATTTGCTCTTGCTTTCTTAATGAAGCAGGATTTTCAATATTCATCTGCTCTGCTTTTTCAAGTAATTCATTTGGTTTTAGTTGTTTTAATTCTTTGATATGCATATAGGAACCCTTTAAGATAATAATTTAATAATACTTAAGTTATAGAGAATGTTAATTATTTATAAATAATTATATTTTTTTCTTTATTTTTAATTGATTAATAAGCAATATATTATTTTTGTAAAGCAATGTCAATTAATAATATTTATGATAAGCACTTGCTACAATTATAATTAGTAAAACTGTTGGTATTTCATTTATAAATCTAAAATATTTTTCAGAAAATTTATTTTTATTTTTTTTAAAATCATTTAAATGTTTTGTTAACAAGAAATGGTATAATACCAATAAAATAACACAATGAAATTTTACAGAAAACCATAGCGGGAATGACCACCCAATAACAAAAATTTTCAAATAAAGCCCCGTTAATAAAGCAACTATCATTGCGGGATACATAATGTAATAATGTAATTTATATTCCATTACTTTAAAAATTTTACTGGTGGTTAATTCAATATTTTTATTACTATGGTATACAAATAATCTTGGTAAATAAAACAAACCTGCAAACCAAGAAACAATAGCTACCATATGAATTGATTTTACTGTTAAATAATATTCCATCAAATATATTATTGTACTTTTTTAAATAAAAAGTCAACTTTTTTGATAAATATAATATTACCTTTTGTATTCCCTTACAGTTTTTACCAGAAACTCAACATTTTTGATAGGAGTGTCTTTGTCAATACCGTGTCCTAAGTTAAAAATATGTGGAACATTTTTAAATAAATCTAGGATTTCTATAATTTCTTTTTCTAAATTAATTCCAGTTTTTAATGTTGTGCTACTTAAACAACCTTGAATTACTTTATTTTTAGGTAAATTATTTAAAATGTATTCTTTATCAATTGATTCTTCCAAAGAAATACAATCTATACCTGAATCATTAATAAGTAAAAGTGTTTTTTCATTATTATTTTCATTTTTATATTTTTTCTGAAACCCTATTATAGGTATATCAGGATAAACTAATCTAACATTTTTAACTATTTCTTTGATAGGGTTAAGTGAATATTTAATATAATCATCGCCTTGTAAAAAACCAGCCCAAGAATCAAATATTTGTATTACTTCACTACCTGCTTTTATTTGCATAATTAAATGTTCAGAAATAGTATAAATCAATAAATCAAATATTTTTTTAGTGAATTGCTCATCATTATTTAACTTATTTAAACAAATATTTAAATCTTGATTAGATTTACCAAGCAACATATATGTAATTATAGTCCAAGGCGCACCTGCAAAACCAATTAATGTAGTTTTTTTTGGCAATTTAGTTTTTAAATTATCTATTGTTTCATAAACAGGATTCACCTTGTTTAAAAAATTATCTAAATTACTAGGGATTAATTTATTTAAATCTTCAATATCATTGATAACTTCAAGTAGTGGGCCTGATCCTTCAATAAAATCAACTTTTTGTCCCAATGCATCTGGAATAACTAAAATATCACTAAATACAATACTAGCATCAAAATCAAACCTATTAATAGGTTGTAATGATACCTCAGTTGCAAGTTTTGGGTTATAACAAAGATTCAAGAATGATCCCGATTTTTTTCTAATTTCGTGGTATTCCGGCAAATATCTACCTGCTTGGCGCATTAACCAAATCGGGCGGGCTGAATCTTTAACAATATTTCCGCCGAGTGTTTCAATCACTAATTTTGAATCTTTTAACATTTATTTTTAAACCTATAACAATATACTATAATATATTTAATAAAATAACATTAGTAATAATGCTATGTATAATACTAATTAAATTTTATCAACAGGTTATTAACATATTATTAATATAATTAAAAACAAATAATATTATTAAAAACAATGTTTTACAAGAATTATTAACATTTTGAAAGTAAACTTGTATAAAATTACTAACATGTGTATAAAAAATATGAAAAAATCGAGACAATATGTTAGTGAAAGTTATCCACAATTTTATACATATTATTTCAACAACATTTTACAAACTTTATAAAATAGTGCATAATATTTAATTATGAATAAAGATAAAATAAAAATACACACCGTTTCTGATTCAACAGGTGAAACTGTGCAAGGAATAGCGAAAGCCGTAGGTGTGAATTTTGAAAATGTCGAAGAATTCGATTGGACATTAATTAAAACATCTGCCCAACTTAAAGAAATTGGCGAAGCATTAGATGAAAAAAGTCTAGTGTTATATACTTTGGTTGATAGTTCATTAATCATTGAACTAGAAAAAATTTGTAAAAATAAAAAATGTAAAACAATGTCAGTTTTAAAATCAGTTTCAAGAATAGTTAAATCTTTGGGGGCTATTGAAAAAGAAGCTGTGGTAGGCGCTCAGCACGCTATGGACGATGATTATTTTGCGCGCGTTGATGCTATTGATTTTGCATCAGCTCACGACGATGGACAAAATTTTTACAATATTAAAGAAAGTGAAATTGTTATTATTGGTGCATCTAGGACATCGAAATCACCAACATCGTTTTATTTAGCCAACAAAGGATATAAAACTAGTAATATACCATTTGTTGATGGTATCAAATTTCCCGATATATTATTTAATTTACCAGAACAAATACTTGTTGTTGGATTGGTAAGAGATGCGGAATCACTAGCAAATATTCGCCGTTCTAGATTAAATAGTATAAATTTTAAAAGCATCAAATCAGAAACTGATTACACAAATTTTGAAAAAATAGAAAAAGAAATGCTAGATTTTAAAAGAATATGTAATGCTAATAAGTGGCCTATAATTAGTGTTCAAAATAAATCAATTGAAGAAACAGCAACACAAATTATAAAATATTTTCATCGTCATCGAAAAAAAATAAACAATCAGGATTAAAAAATGAATAAAATTATTTTAGCAAGCAAATCAAAAGCACGCCAACAAATTTTAAAAAACGCAGGCATAGATTGTGATATACAGCCATCAAACATAGATGAAAGCATAATAAAAAAACAAATAATAGATAGTGATTTTGAAGACAAGGCTATTAATATTGCAGGCGAGCTAGCAATTAAAAAAGCTTTGTATGTTTCAAGCCGAAATGAAGATAGTATTGTTATTGCAGGCGACCAAACATTATCACTAAACGGGGTTTTATATTTTAAACCAAAAACTAAACAAGATGTAATTAATCATTTAACTGATTTTTCAGGAAAAGTTCATTTACTGCATAGCGGTGTTGCTATCGCTAAAAATAACGAGATAATATTTAACGGCGTTTATGATGCTAGTATGAGTGTGAAAAAATTAAGCGACGAATATATTAATTGGTATGCAGATTTATGCGGTGATGATGTTTGTTCATCGGTGGGTGGATATCATTACGAAGGGTTAGGAGCACAACTATTTGATAAAGTAGACGGTGATTATTTTACAATACTTGGATTACCAATGATGCCAATAGTTTCTTTCTTGCAAAGACAAGGCATTTTAAAATGTTAAGAGCTTGTGTAATAGGATATCCCATTCAACAAAGCTTATCGCCAAAAATTCATAATTATTGGCTTAATAAATATGATATTAAAGGACACTATACAAAAACAGAAGTTAAACCTAATGAGCTTGGTGATTTTGTAAAAAATGCAAAAAAAGAACTATTAGGATTTAATATCACAACTCCGCACAAAGAAAAAATAATTAGTTTTTGCGATCAATTATCACAAACAGCAAAAAAAGTTGGTGCGGTAAATACAGTATATATAAAACACAATAAACTATATGGCGATAACACAGATGTTTACGGCATAGAACAGTGCATATTAAAAAACACTAATAAACTGAATAAAAAACAAGCATTAATAATTGGAGCCGGCGGGGCTTGTCGCGCTTGTTTGATTGCATTAAAAAAAATGGGATTTGAAAAAATTATAATTGCTAATCGCACAATAGAAAAAGCAAAAAAATTAAGTAAAGAATTTCAAGACGAAGGTACATTGATAGAGGCAATAGGTCTTGATGATTTAAATGATAATTTATCTTGTACTACACTTTTATTAAATTCATCATCAGCAGGAATGAACGATAAAAATAAATTGTGTATTAATTTTAAAAATGCAAATAAAGATATGATAGTATGTGATATAGTGTACAAACCATTAATAACACAATTGTTGTTAGATGCACAAAAACACAAATTACATACAATCGGGGGAATTGATATGTTGTTATATCAGGCAGTTGCAGGCTTTAATTATTGGTTTGGTGTTAAGCCTGTTGTTGATAAAGAATTAAGAAAAAGAGTGTTAAGATGAATTTAGTAATAGGTATCACAGGAAGTATTGGGTCTGGAAAATCAACGATTGCAAAAATGTTTGCCGAAAGAGGTTTTTCACTCCAAGATGCAGATAAAGTTGTTCACGAAATTTACGAGCAAGATAAAAAAACAATTAATAAAATAGACAAAGAATTTTCAGGCTGTGTCAAAGATGGAAAAGTTGATAGAAATAAATTAAAACAAATAATTGGCAACAATCCAGAAAGTAAAAAAAAATTAGAGCAAATAGTTCACCCAGAAGTTGCAAAAAAACGCGATGAGTTTATAGAAAAAAATAAAAAATGTGTACTTGATGTTCCTTTATTATTTGAAGCGGGAGTTGATGAATTTTGTGATGTAATAATAACCACTTATTGTCCTGATGATATTCGCCGTAAAAGAGTTTTAAAAAGGGGATACAATGCTGATATTTTTGAAAAGTTAAACGGTTCACAAATGCCTCAGATCAACAAAATTGAGCGTAGCGACATAGTTATCGATACCTCAAAATCAATTATAATAACAAAACAAGAAATTAACGAAATAATATATTATTTAGAAGGGGATTTTTCTTAATGCGCGAAATAATATTTGATACTGAAACAACAGGGTTTAACCCATATAGCAATCAAGGCGATAAAAATGACCGTATAGTGGAAATAGGCGCAATAGAAGTAATTGATTTAAAACCAACAGGCAAGGTTTTTCATCATTATATAAATCCGGAAAGAAGTATACCTGATGAAGTTGTAAAGATTCACGGAATAGATGATGAAAAGGTAAAGGATTGCCCAACTTTTGATAAAATTGCTCAAAAATGGCTAGATTTTGTGGGCGATGATGCAAAGCTAGTAGCACATAATGCAAAATTTGATATGAAATTTATTAATGCAGAATTGATTTGGGCGGGTAAATCTGGGATACAAAATGAAAGAGTTGTTGACACTTTACCAATGGCTCGCCAAACCTTTCCTGGGCAACAAGCAACACTAGACGCACTTTGTAAAAAGTTTTCTATTGATAATTCCGCACGCACATATCACGGAGCATTACTAGATAGTGAATTGTTGTTAGATGTTTATATTGAGCTAAGGGGTGGTAAACAACGAGGGTTTGAGCTTGCAAGCGAAGCAATCAACAATGGCAATAAAAGCATTGTTTCAAAAAACAGACCTTATCGTGAATTTAAAGCTAGCCAAGAAGAGTTAAAAAGCCATAATGAATTTATAGAAAAACAGATAGAAAATTCTCTCTGGAAAAAAAATAGTTAAGATTTTATTTTCCAACCAACATCAAGTAAAATTTTTGTGATTATTATAAATATTATAGATAGTGTTGAAATAATCGAGACGCTAATTAAAACATTGCCGTCTGATTGTCCAGTCATTGCATAACGGAAACCATCAACCATATAAAAGAATGGGTTTAGTTGAGCGACCCCTTGAAATTGTTGCGGTAATTGATTAATTGAATAAAATGTTCCAGATAAAAATGACATTGGCACAATCGCATAACTAGATATTGCTGCTATTTGATCCCATTTTTCTGACCACATTCCAGCAATTATACCAACTGTAGACATTAACATAGATCCAAAAATTACAAAAAATATCGCATATGCCCACGAATATACATATATATCAATAAATAAATATATCACAAGTGCATTGGATACTGAAATTACAATACCCCTTGTAATTCCGGCTCCAATAAATCCAATTAATATTTCTGAATTGCTTAGCGGGGGAGTTATCATATCATTTATTGCACCTAACATTTTTCCAGAAACAATGGCTGTCGAGGTGGAACTAAAAGAGTTTTGAATCAGGCTCATCATTATTAAGCCTGGAATTAAAAATATTATAAAATCAAGTTCGCCTACACGAGAATTTAACCTGCCTATTGATAGATGAAATATTGATAAAAATAACAGGCTATTAATCATTGGTGCTAGTATTGTTTGTGTTGGAATAGACATAAATCTTTTCACTTCTTTGTAATAAAAAGTTCCAAGACCTAGCAAGTTCATTCTTTTAAAAAATAAAGGATTTTTGTTCATATTTGAAAAACCTAATACTATTATGTTAATATAACCAAATGGTAAATAACTTTAACACAAAACACAACATAGATAAAACGAAAAAAACAATTAAAGTAAAGAAAATAACTTTAAAAAGGCTAGAAAATATATCTTTTCATTATTTAAATCGTTTCGGGGGAACTGAAAAGTCTTTGCGCGATATTTTAAATAAAAGAATTAAAAAATCAATGCAACATAATGCTGAACAAAACATTGAGCAAATAAATGAATGGGTTAATGAAGTCGTAAAAAAATGCAAAGAGTACAATTATATTAATGATTTAAATTTTGCAATGACAAAGGCAAAATCATTCTATAATAAAGGAAATTCATTTAAAATGATTGTTGCAAAATTAGCTCAAAAAGGTATTTGCGAAGAATATATAAAAATGGCACTAGATGAGTTAGGAATAAATAGCGACCTATCATCTGCTATTTACTATGCAAAAAAAAGGAAACTTGGCGTATATAGTTTAAAATTTGACGGTAATGTTGATAAAAAAGATTTGGCAAAAATGGCAAGGCGCGGATTTTCATATGATATATCAAAGCAAGCACTAACAGAACAAAATTAAATACTATTTTCAAACAACATATATTTAACCTTGATTTTTAAGCAAAAAAATAACTTTAAAACTTTATTTTTTATTGGCTTTGGGTTATACTTAAAATTGTGTAGATATATAATAAGGGTAAGTTTTATGGGGAATACTACAAAATCAGAAATAATTCAAAGCATAAGCAATCAAAATTTAAATTTATCAAATCAAGATGTTGAGCTGATAGTTAATAAAATTTTTGCTGTCATATCTGAACAATTATCAAGTGGCGGTAGAGTTGAATTTCGTAATTTTGGGTGCTTTGATGTTAAAACTAGAAAAGCTGGAATGGTTCGAAATCCTCAAACAGGTGAAAAAATCGAAGTTCCAGAAAAATTAATTCCATATTTCAGAGCAGGAAAATTATTAAAAGAACGAATTAATAAAGAAAAATGAAAAATTTCTTATTTTCACTCTTTTCAAATACAATAGGTAAGGTCTTTTATCTAGTTACAGCACTGTTTTTAATTTCTTTTGTTATTTCTAATAAAGAAACAGTTAACATTACGCTGTGGCCGTTTCCTTTTAATATTGAAGTGTTTTTGTTCTTGTTGGTTTTAGTGGTTTTCTTAGCTGGATTTATGTGTGGATATATTTATAAATTTTTAAAAAATAAGGTTAGTAATGACAAATCATAAAAAAATATTAGTTGCTCTGGACACACCAAATATATCAGTTGTGCAAGATACAATTGAACAAGTTGGTGAATTTGTCGGCGGTTTTAAATTGGGGTTAGAGTTTTTTAATTATAACGGAGTTGATGGATTAAAAACAGCAATGACGGGCAAGGATAACTTTTTATTTCTTGATTTAAAATTTCACGATATTCCAAATACTGTTGCCGGAGCAATCCGCGGGTGTATGAGCGGAGTTGTCCCTAATATGATAACAATTCATACAAGCGGTGGACTTGAAATGATGAAACGAGCAAAAGAAGAATCTGTACTAGTTGCATCAAAACTAGGTGTTAAGGCTCCCTTAATTGTCGGAGTTACTGTATTAACCGCGCTTGATAATAACGATATGCAAGATATTGGTTATTCTAATGACACAAAGGAACAAGCAATTAAACTTGCCAAGCTTGCTAAAAGAGCGGGGCTTGATGGCATAGTTTGTTCTGCATTTGAAATAGAATCAATAAAGAAAGCTTGCGGTGATGATTTTATATTAGTTGTTCCAGGTATTCGTCCGCAAGGTGTAGATTCAGGTGACCAAAAACGCATAATGACACCAGAACAAGCAATTGAAAAAGGCGCCGATTATTTAGTAATTGGTCGTCCAATTACCCAAGCACAAAATCAAAGAGAGATGGCAAAACAAATTAGTTTAAGCCTAGATAAATAAACTTTTAAAATAAAATTAATTATAGTATAATGTGCTAGCAATTAATAATTATATTTAAAAAGGATTTAACGATGAGCTGGCTAACAGACTTAAAACCAAAATTATCAAAATTACTTGGTGGCGATGATAATGTTCCTGAAAATGTTTGGTTGAAATGTCCAGACACTGGAATGATAATTCATAAACGAGAGCTAGAAAATAATATGTATGTTTCTCCGCACTCTGACCATCATTTTGCAATGCCAGTACAAAACAGATTACAAAGTATTTACGATGACGGTAATTATGAACTTATTGCATCACCGGTAACAAGAGACGATCCACTTAAATTTAAAGATTCTAAAAAATATACAGAACGATTAAAAATATCTAGAAAAAAAACTGGGTGCGAAGATGCTATTATCCTTGCCTATGGTATGGTTGGTGGCAACCCGCTAGTTGTTGCTCTGTTTAATTTTGCCTTTATGGGTGGTTCGATGGGTTCCGCTGTGGGCGAGGGAATTGTTAAAGCTGGCGAATTTGCAATTGAAAAAAAAGCGGGCTTTATGATTATTCCTGCTAGTGGCGGTGCAAGAATGCAAGAGGGCATTATTTCATTAATGCAAATGGCACGAACAACCGTTATAATTAATCGCATTAAAAAAGCTAAGCTACCGTATATTGTTTTATTAACAAACCCAACAACGGGCGGAGTGTCGGCATCTTTTGCTATGATAGGTGATATTCATATTGCTGAACCAAAATGTATTATCGGTTTTGCAGGTCGTCGTGTAATTGAACAAACAGTTCGCGAAACATTGCCTGCTGATTTTCAAACCGCAGAATATCTAGAAAATCACGGTATGGTTGATATGGTTGTGCATCGCCATAAACTAAAAGATGAGATTGCTAAAATCCTCGATTTATTAATGATTAAGAAAAAGTAAAGTCTAGCCCTTGCGAAGTGAAAAAAATTCTCGCACTAATCCTAAAATAGCCGATATTTTATCTAGGTTGCAAAAACTACACCCACAAAAAATTGATTTGGGTTTAAATCGCACCTTTAAATTATTAGAAAAACTTGGCAACCCACAAAATAATTTACCGCCAGTAATTCATATTGCAGGCACAAATGGCAAAGGCTCAACACTATCTTTTATTCAGGCCATATTGGAATCAGCAGGCTTGACAGTTCACAGATACACCTCGCCTGAACTCGTAAAATTTAACGAAAGATATATTATATCAGGCAAAGAAATATCTGATGATAATTTATTAAAATATTTGGAATTAGCAGAACAAGTAAATAACGGCGATGCCATTACATTTTTTGAAATTACCACCGCCATTTGTTTTAAAATGTTTGCCGACAATAAGGCCGATGTTGTTTTACTAGAAACTGGTATGGGGGGCAGGCTTGATTCAACAAATGTTGTCCCAAACACAGCCGTAAATATCATTAGTAATATTAGCCTAGATCACCAAGACTTTTTAGGCGATAATCTCGAAAAAATAGCAACTGAAAAATCAGGAATAATTCGCCCACAAGCAAGCGTTGTGATTTCTCCACAAAATGATATTAATGTTGATGCAACAATAATCTCCGTAGCTAATTCAGTAGGTGGAAATATCAATGCACATAAATTGAATTGGGAATATGAATTACTTGATGATGGGTTTGTTTTACACACTAAAAAGGGGTCTTATAAATTACCTACCCCAAACTTGGTTGGCTTGCACCAATACGATAATGCCAGCAGTGCTGTTGTTGCTTGTCAGGAATTATCAAGAGTTGGCATAAAAATTGATTCAGTGCATTTTGAGACTGGATTAAAAAATGCAATTCACCGCGCTAGATTTGAAAAAATCAATATACCTAATATTGGTAAGGACATATATTTAGACGGAGGACATAATCCATCAGCGGGCTTAAAAATTGCTGAAAACCTAAAAGCATTAGGCGGGGTAAAAGTAAGCTTAATTTGTGGAATGTTATCGGGTAAGGATGTAGATAATTTTATTAAACCACTAAAACCATATATTTTAAATGTATACACTGTTACTATAAAAGATAATCCATTTTCTAGCACCCCAGCAATTAAGGCCGATGAATTATCACAACACATATCAAACTTAGGCTTAAAATCAAACCCTTGTGAAACATTGCAACAAGCCTTAGTTAATGCAGATAATGACGATGCAAATATTATACTGTGTGCGGGTTCATTGCACCTAGCCGGCAACACCCTAGATTTACTTTAAAATAATATTAATTTTTATAAGTCTTTAATTTTGTAAAATCGACACTATGTTTTTCTTCAAAAAATTTTATTACTTCTTTGCAAATTTCTTCTAAATCGTCTTGTTTATTTAATGATGCTTCATCAGTAAATTTACCATGACTTAATGAATTTGCGACTTGTTTTAATTTCACCCCATTATTTATAGACTGAATAAAATCGCCTAAATTTTCTTCTCTGCACTGTATGTCTTGTGCAATTTCTAAAACACAGCGAATTGAATTGCCTATAGTATGTACATTTTCATTATTTTCATCATTTTTTGGCTTTATAAAACTACAAATATCTTTTAAGTGTAATTTTAACATTGATTCTTTCCTGAAATTAGATTGATTAAGCTTTAACCCATCATTTTCTCTCTTTAATTCAAAATAACCCCCGCCATCTTTAAATATATTCTGCCGAATAAATGTATAAAATGTTGTGTCATGTGTTAATATTAAAGAATCTCTTTTGTTGCTTTTGTCATCTTTATTATAAAATCCCTTTCCTATCTTATCATAACGGTATTTACTTAAATATTGCTTATAGTATTCAATAGAACTTGTTAAATTATAAAAATTATGGTAATCAACGCTAGAAACAGGGTCGTCCATTACAAAAATTATTTTTTGTGCTTGTTGTACATTCTTCACTTTTTCAAGTGATGAAACCCAATAATATGCTAAACTAATAATATTTTTCTCACCTGTACTTAAAATATTTTTATGGTTATTATCAATTTCTGTTTCACTAAGAACAAGCTTTCCGCTATCATTTATTTGAAATTTTTTACAACCTAATTGCGTTAAAAGATTATTAAAAATATCTTTACAGGCCATTAAAAAATTAACTTGTTCTTGATGTTTGACACTTAGTTTTTTTATTTCAGCGTCTAAATCTTGTTTACTTTTTTTTAAACCTTTAATTGTTTCATAAGTGCCATTGTTCTTGTGCTCGTTTATTTTTTCGCAAAGTTTAGAAGAAAGCCATTTTTTATTTAACTCTTCTTTTTTATTCTTCTTTTTCCCTGCTTTTGTATTTAAATCTTTTATATATTCATTATATTTATTTATTATATCTTTATTAAAGCCGTCAATTGATTCTGTTAAATAATCTATTTCTATTTTTAAAAATGAAGTGTCTATTTTTATGTCCATTTGTTCATCTAATTTTTCTTTAATAAGACCCTTTTTATCGCCCTCATTGCCAACAATATATGCTTGGCGTTGCTCTATTCTTTTTATATGGTCTTCTAAGCTTGGCTCCATTACAAGTGGGTGCTCAATAGTTAACAACTCTCTTTGGTCTTTTGTATCACCTATGTTTTTTGTAATTTTCTTCATTATGTCTTGGGGCTTTATCTTCTTTATTTCACTCTCTATATATTCAAGGCGCTCTTGTGCTTTTGCTCTATCGGAATCAATGAAGCCTTTTAGTCTTTTGATAGTTTTTTTTCTTAGTTCAACATCAATATTTTGTTCACATAATGGACATTTATGATGATTTTCATTATCTATTTCATCCTTAGATTTTTCACACCAAGCACTACCTAGGTTTTCTAAAACAGTATCAATTTGTGGATAATTATTCTCTATTAATTTACATAATTCATCAGGTAAAAAGTTTATTTGTATTGCATTCTGTTCTTCAATTTCAATAGAATCAACTGATATTTCATCTAATTCTTCTAATTTTTTTTGTATATCTGAGGGGTTTCCTGTCTCCAAACCATCTATATTACCATCATATATTTGGCTTTTAATATTATTCCAATATTTTTTTGGGGCTCCTTTTGACTGGTTGTAGATTGTTACTAAGTCTTTTGTGAATCCTTTTTCCTCATCATCTTCATCAGATTTTGTTTTTCCTAAAATATTATTTAATTTTTTCTCGGTACTAGCAAGTTCAATTTCTTTATTTTCTAATTCCGTATCATCTTTAGTAATATTTGCTTCTACCATATTTTTGAATGCCCCACTTTTTGAAAAGCTAGGGCTTAATGTATTTAAAAAGTCATCACAGTATACATGTAATTTAGGGCTTTTTTGATATTTTGAAGAATCAGATATATCTATTATTTTTTCCTTATTAAATTCAATTTCTATTATCAGCGATTGAGAAATAAATTCAATTTCAATTTTTGAATTCCCCCAATTTTTTATTGGCCTAAGTTTTTTAAATAATTCATTATAATCTTGATAAGCTTGATTTTTAAATTCTTCTTTATTATCAATTTGAGATAGCTCTTGAAGCTTAGAAATTAAATATAAACAAGAAGAAATAGTAGATTTCCCAGTTCCGTTTTTTGCAAAAATTAAATTTTCTTTTTTATTGAATTTTGCTTCAAGCGATTTAATGCCCTTAATATTTGTTATTTTTACTTTTTTCATAATTAACCTGTTCAATTAAAAATAGTTTTTTTGTTGATATAAATGAATTAAAGGTAATAGAGGTTTACCTTTTATAAGTCTTTAACAACTTTGCTGATTTCAAGTTTTTCAGCATCTTTGTTATTTGCGATTACACAATCGAGGTCTTTTAACAGGCCGTCTTTAATGTCGTATATCCAGCCGTGAATAATAAGGTCTTGTCCGTTTGCCCAAGCTTCTTGTACCATTGTTGTTTCAGTTAAATTACGAACTTGGGTTCGTACATTTAGCTCACATAATTTTCGTTCTTGTTCTTCACCAGACAAACCGTTTAATGATTTGTCATTTTCGCGGATTACTTGACGAATATTATGTACCCAACTATCTACTGTGCCGAAACTATCACTAGATAGTGATGCTTTTACTGCACCGCAACCGTAATGCCCTGTTACTATAATATGTTTAACTTTTAAAACTTCAACCGCGTAACCAATTACCGCACGAATATTGCTGTCTGAATGTGAAATTACATTTCCTACATTGCGATGTACAAATACCTCGCCTGGGTCAACACCAATTATTGTGTTTGCAGGAACTCGTGCATCGGAACAGCCAATCCATAAATATTCAGGGGAGTGTTGTTCTGATAACTTTTCAAAAAAATCAGGATCAAATTTTAATCTGCTTGCAACCCATTTTTTATTATTTTCTAATAATTTATTAAGTTTTTTGTCGCACATATTTTTCCCTTATAATAAAATTTTTATTTTAATATATTAATACATTAAACTATATTTCTTTTTTTTGTAATAATTTTTTATTATTAAATGTATATTACAATAAAAAACCCCATATAATTATGAGGTTTATTTATTAATTATTATTTTGTGCTTGTTCCATAAACATACCCAAGAAATCAACCGGCTTTAATGTTAGTGGAACAAATCCACCACCGCTGGTCGCGCTCGCAATGACTTCTCGTGCGAATGGGAACATTAATCTTGGTGCTTCTACCATTAATAATGGCACTGCTTCTTCTTCTGGGAAGCCTTGTACAAGAACTAGACCTGAATATTCAAGCTCTAAGATATAAATAGATTTCTTTTTCTCTTCGTCTTTTGCTTCGACTTTAAATTTTAGTGTTACTTCGCTTACACTATCGTCTACTTTTTCAACTAGTAAGTTTAATTGAATGTCTCCTGTTGGTGAAAATTCGTCTTTTAATAATTCTTTTGCTGATAAAAGATTTTCAAAAGATAAATCTTTTGTATATTGGTGTATAATGCCAAAACCTTTTTCAACGTTTTCGGCTTTTTTTGGTTTTTCAGCCTTTTTTGCTTTTTCTTTTTTATTTGCCATAGTTTTAATTCCTTTACAAAAATATATAATTTAGATACCATAAAGTCCAAATATATACAACAATATAATGTTAAAGTGTAGGAGTGTTATACAACATTAACAAGGGATTATGTTATTTGTAATGACAGATGAAACAGATGATAGCAAGGTTTGGCAAATTGTTAAAAAGAGTGTTAAGCCATTAAAAAAGCCTAATATTTATATTGCTTCAAAAAATAAAAAAACCATAAATAAAAAGCCCGCAAAATTATCTGCTGATTTAAAAGAGATGAGCTTTAAAAATTTTGGTAAAAGCACTATAAAGCCGAAAACAACAATCAGCCTCCAAGAAAAGGACATTGGCAATACAGACAATTTAAATAAATCACATGCAAAAAAATTGAGAACAAAAAATTTAAATGTAGATATGACTTTGGATTTACACGGCCACACACAAGCCCAAGCCTATACAGCAATTAATGATTTTATGTACAAAGCGCATAATAATAATTGTTCTACTGTTAAAATTATAACAGGTAAAGGCAAGGGGGTTTTACAAACACAAGTCCCGCTGTGGTTAAGTGACTACCCAAACATTTTAAGCATTGTTCACGCACCACAAAACCAAGGCGGAAGTGGTGTGTTATTAATTGCATTAAAAAGAAAGAAAGCATAATGACACCATTCGGTAATAAATTACGAATTTTACGCAATGAAAAAAACATTACACAAAAAGAACTAGCTCGCGCAATCGGAGTTAGTCCAGCTTATTTAAGTTCATTGGAGCGAGGCAATCGCGGTGTGCCAAGCGTTCAGATAGTAGAGGCTGTTTGTGTATACTTTAACATTATTTGGGAAGATGCTGATGAGGTTAGAAGATTAGCTCTGCTTTCACACCCAAAAATAATAATTAACACTAGTAATTTAAATAATCATAAAGCAACAGAGCTAACTAATTTATTGGCCAATAAAATAAATTATTTAAATAAAGAGCAAATTGAAAAAATAATTAATATAATAGAAAATAAAGATTCTAATTAATAGACATCTCTTACATATCGCTTTTGCTTTTTTAATTCGTTTATATAGTTGGTTGCTTTTTCAATAGACATTGCTCCGAACCTTGCAACAATTTCTAGTAAAGTTGCATCAACATCTTTTGCCATTTTTGATGCATCACCACATACAAAGAAATACCCGCCTTTTTCAAGAGCGTTAAATAAATCGGCTCCTTCTTTCAGCATTAAATTTTGCACATATGTTTTTTGTTTATTGTTTTCGCGTGACCAAGCAAGAGATAGGCGAACCTTTCCTTGTTCTTGCCACTTTTCTAGTGCTTCTTGATATAAATAATCATTTTTTGTGCGATCACCAAAGAACAACCAATTTTCACCGGTTGCATTGCGCTCTATGCGTTCTTGTATAAAACCACGAAACGGTGCAATACCTGTTCCTGGGCCAACCATTATCATCGGTGCAGTATTATCTTGCGGTATAGAAAAAGATTTGTTTGGGTGCATAAACAAGCCGACCTTGTCACCTTTTTTTAATCTATCGGCAAGGAAGCAAGAGGCAACACCCTCGCAATCTCTACCGTTAAATTTGTATTTTAATGTTGCAACAGTAAGATGCACTTCGCCAGAATGTGTTTTCGGACTTGATGAAATAGAATACAGGCGGTGTTGTAGCGGATTTAGCAATTCTAGAAATTCTTGTTCGCTAAATGAAACATTATAATCATTTAAAAAATCAACTATTTCACGACCCCAGATAAACTTATCCATTTCTTTTTTATTTTCGTGTAACAATTTTAATTTTGTATCGTTTGATTTTGTAGTTACCGCTGATATAAAATTTTTGTTTGGCAGGCGAATTTCTTTTTCATTTAATAAAATATCACTAAACTTTTTACCATCTATTTTTATGTCGCCATTGAATTTACCGGCGGATAAAACACCATTAACCAAAGCTTCGCTGTTTATCGGTATTACCCCTATTGAATCGCCCGCCTCATATTGCATTTCACCATCTTTTACTTCAAATTCAAAGTGATGAACTTGTTTGTCCGAGCCTTTTTTCGACAATAATTCACTTTTTAAAAGCTCACCCATATAAGGATTGTTTTTAGTGTATATAGATTTATATGTAATTTCTTGGGCTTTTTCTATCGTAGGCTCAGATGATTTTTTTTGTGCATAAGAAAATGTTGTTTTAATATTTTCAATCCAATCATTTGCCTGCTCTTCGTAATCTACATCAAGTTTTAAAGTTTCAATTTTTCTATTTGCTCCTAGACTTGAAAAGAAACTATCCCAATCTTCGGCCGACTTACAAAAGAAATCATATGCCGTATCACCTAATCCCAATACTGCATAGTCACAAGATAATTTATCCATATCTTGCACACTATCCCATAATATTTGTCCGTTATCTGGGTGTTCACCCTCGCCATATGTCGATGTAATTATTATTACATTTTTAAATGATTTTAAATCTTCGCTAGATATGTCCGCCATATCATAGACGGTTCCTGATGTTGCACTAGCAAGATCGTGGGCAAGGTTTTCAGCGTTGCCGGTTTGCGAAGAAAATAAAATACTTAGACCGGAATTATCACTAGGCTTGCATTCTTCTTTTTCTTCTTCTTGCTTAGAACTAAATTCTGATTTAACAACTTCAATCCAATCATTTGCCTGCTCTTCGTAATCTATATCGAGTTTTAAAGTTTCAATTTTTCTATTTGCCCCTAGGCTTGAAAAGAAACTATCCCAATCTTCGGCCGACTTGCAAAAGAAATCATATATGGTGTCACCTAATCCCAATATTGCATAGTTACAAGATAATTTATCAATATCTTGCACACTATCCCATAATATTTGTCCGTTATCTGGGTGTTCGCCATCACCATATGTCGATGTAATTATTATTACATTTTTAAAAGATTTTAGATCTTCGCTAGATACATCCGCCATATCTAGGACAGGGCTATTTATTTTATGTGCTAAGTCGTGGGCAAGGTTTTCAGCATTGCCGGTTTGCGAAGCAAATAAAATATATGTTTCTTTTTCGTTTTGCCTAGAATTATTGTTATCCATATTATTCTTTTAACCTAAATTGCAAAAATACCATCCATATAAAAAAGATTATTTAATCTTTCATTCGTTGTTTAATTCCCATTTTGTGTGTTAACATTTCTTGTAATAAATTTTTATTGTAAGTTAATGCTAATTGTTTTATTATTTAGTTTGTACTGGTTATAATAGTACTTGATATAAAAAAGGTCAACATTAATGGCTAATTTTTAGATTTTTTATAGGCTACATAACAAAAACATAAATGCAAAAAGATTACAAAAAATGACAGATTTACAAATACTTACATTATCACTAATTCAAGGAATAACAGAATTTTTACCTGTTTCTTCTTCGGCTCACCTAATAATTACTTCAAAACTTTTTGGTTGGTCAGATCAGGGATTGGCGATAGATGTTGCGGTTCATTGTGGCACATTATTAGCTGTAATATTGTATTTTTGGGATTATGTTAAAAAAGGAATAAACGGCGGGATTGACATTGTGCAAAAGAAAAAAACCGAGGACGCCTCATTTGCAATGCTGATTATAGTTGCAACAATTCCTATTGTTATAATTGGTTTCTTGTTAAAAGACTCTATTTCAGGATCATTTCGCCAAGAAAACATAGTTTCGGTTATTGCTTTTACTAGTATTATATTCGGGGCTTTGCTATGGCTAGTAGATTATGCAACCCCTACATTTTCTAAGGTTGAAAGCCTTGATTATAAACACGGAATGTTTTTGGGATGTATGCAAGTAATTGCTTTAATTCCTGGTGTTTCTAGATCTGGGATATGTATGACAGCAGGGCGATTGTTGGGTATGGAAAGACCTGAATCAGCAAAACTTTCAATGTTAATGGGAATGCCAACTTTGTTTGCTGCTAGTGTGTTAATTGGATTTGATATTTATACCACAGAAAATGCCTTTTTCAATTACGGAGTAATCCTTGCTGTGGTGATTTCATTCTTGTTTGCATATATTACAATCGGCACAATGATGAAATTACTAGAACATTTCAGTATGGCCGTTTTTGCAAGCTATCGTATTTTATTAGGGATAATACTTTTAATTTATTTCACATAAATAAATTTTTTAAATATTTCTAGTGTTTCAGAGCTTATATGGTGTTCAATTCCTTCCGAATCGATTTCAGCAATATTTTTAGGAACACCAATTTTTATTAAAAAGTCATAAACTATTTGATGTCTTTGCTTACATTTTTCAGCTAGCTCTTTGCCCTTAGGCGTTAATGTTATGGGTTGATAGGGTTGGTGGTTTATAAAACCATCTTTTTTTAGTTTTAACAGTGTTTTTGAAACAGTCGGTTTTGCCACCCCTAATTTTTTAGCTATGATTGTTGTTTGCGCTTTGCCAAATTTATTAATCAAATCGCTGATTAATTCAACATAATCCTCGGTGTTTTCTGATAAGTGCGCCTTGCGAACAGATTCAAATCTAGCAGAAGTAGTTTTTACAATATTTTTTACCATAATAAATTATATATATAGTTTTTTTATATAAAAAACAATCCTAGTTTAAAAACTACATAAAAATTTAAGCATTAGTTGATTTTGTTATTGACGAGCAATTTAAAAAATAATATAAAAATATTGTTAGCAATCACTAACTTTTGATTTCTAATGATTCTAAAATACATTAACTTAGGCATATAAAATGACAACATTATTAAGAAATTATAAAAAAGAAGCATTTTCTTTATTCAGAATATTAATAGTCTTTGGTTTTGTTGGTTGGTTGCCTTCTTTCACTCCTGAATTGGGTGTAATTGTATATCAAGCTATATCAGATGCTTATGTTGCCGTATCGGTTTGGGTTGGATTGACGCTGATTATTTTTTACACATTAGAAAAATTTTTAAAGATTAATTTTGCAACATTAATGCAAAAACACAAAAAATCACAAGTATTGATAGGAGCCCTTCTTGGCGGTGTCCCTGGTTGTGGTGGGTCAATAATTGTAACAACGCAATATATTAAAAACAACACATCTTTTGGTGCATTGGTTGCCACATTGACGGCAACGATGGGTGATGCGGCATTTTTATTAATTGCTTCTAGTCCAAAAACGGCATTTTATGTTATTAGTGTTGGTGTGATAGCTGGTATAATAACAGGTTACATCGTTGATGCATTACCAAATAACAAGTGGATTGAAAAAGATAAGCGCCAACAATATAAAACTGAGGATAAGCCTGATACAATAATTGATGCTTGGTTTTGGAAGGTATTGGATTTTGCTTGGATGGTGTTGTTAATTCCCGGATTTAGCTTAACAATTGCTAACTCAATGAATATTGATATTAATGAAGTTTATGGTTTTATATCCCCGCATTTTGGATTTGATTTATCCGTGTTTTTAGGCGCTTTAACTATTGCTATATTTTTTGCCCGCCCTAGTGAAAACAATCCCATAGATTTATCTAGTCGTGAATATGTTCCGATTATGCGCCGAGTTGTTGCTGAAACTTCTTTTATCGGTGCTTGGGTTTTATTAGGATTTTTGATATATGAAGTTACTATATATGTTTCAGGATTTGATTTAAAACAATTGTTTGCAACGATTGCTCCGATAGTTCCGCTAATTGGTGTTTTAATTGGTTGGTTACCTGGTTGTGGCCCACAGATTTTAGTAACTACATTATACATAAATGGGATTATACCTTTTTCTGCCCTTATGGGTAATGCTATATCAAATGACGGCGATGCATTATTTCCTGTCCTTGCGATAGCCCCAAGAGCAGGAATTTTGGCTACATTTTATAGTAGTATTCCTGCATTAATAGTTGCTTACCTAATTTATTTTGTTAATGGATCTTAAAAAATACTTTTTTACTTAAAAAATATTTGCAAATTAAAAAATACTTGTATAGTATGTTTTTGAGCAACTTGCTGTTCTTGCAAGTTTTTTTCAACCCACCACCGGATAGGCTTTTAAAAAGGGGGTATATCTATGACAAAATATTATTTTACATCTGAATCAGTATCTGAGGGGCACCCAGACAAAATCTGTGATAGAATTTCTGACGAAATTTTAGATTTTTGTTTGCGCAAAGATCCATTCGCAAGAGTGGCCTGTGAAACTCTAGCTACAACTAACCATATTACATTGGCAGGTGAAATTCGGGGTAATGGAATTACTGATGAAAACGGTAACATTCTTGAAGCCGTGAAATCGGAAATGGATCAAGTAGTCCGCTCTGCTGTTAAAGAGATTGGCTATGAACAAAACGGATTTCATTATAAAAACTTAACCATTGACAACAGACTACACGGGCAATCACCAGATATTGCACAAGGTGTAGATGGGGACAGTGCTAAGCACAAAGAAGAAGGCGCCGGCGACCAAGGTATTATGTTTGGTTTCGCGACAAATGAGACAGAAAATTATATGCCACCGGCTATCTATTATAGCCACCGCATTTTACAAGAATTGTCAATAATTCGTCAAAGCCCTAAAAACCCTGGTTTTGGCCCTGATATGAAATCACAAGTAACACTAGAATTTGTTAATCATAAAGCAGTTGGAGTAGGAAACATTGTTGTTTCTACACAACATACAGAAGAGTTCGAATATGATGATTTACGAAATGTTGTAAAATCTGTTGTTGATGATGTTTTACCTTGGCCTGTACAAGATGAAAATTTATTTGTAAACCCAACAGGTAAATTCGTAATTGGAGGCCCTGATGGTGATGCAGGACTTACGGGGCGAAAAATTATAGTTGATACTTATGGTGGATCTGCACCACACGGTGGCGGAGCTTTTTCAGGCAAAGATCCAACAAAAGTTGATCGTAGCGCAGCTTATATTGCAAGGTATATTGCAAAAAATATTGTTGCTGGTGGCTGGGCAGAACAATGTATGATTCAGTTATCATATGCTATTGGTGTTGCAAAACCAATGTCTATTTTTGTTGATACTTATAATACAGGCACAGCAAGTGACGAAAGAATTATAGAGGCAATCAATAAATCAATAGATTTATCACCTTATGGAATACGAACTCATTTGCAATTAAATAAACCTATTTATGCATTAACAAGTTCATATGGTCATTTCGGAAGAACACCTACAACACACGGTCATTTTCCATGGGAAAAGAATGATTTAATTGATGAGCTTAAAAAGCACTTAGATTAATCTTCTAAGATACCTTACAAGCCAGTCTTGATGCTTATAAATTATAAATATCAGATTGGCTTGTTTTTTTATAAATATAAAAAAATCCCCTATTTTTATATAAAACAGGGGAATTAAGTTTAATAGTACATAGAAAGATATCTATTAAAACAGATTAGTAATAAAATATTCCTAATCCTTATTGAAAAACTAGCGAGTTTTTCAATATTAATACTATACATAATCTAAAGTAGTATATGGTTGCAAATTTTATAAAAATACAACCTAAACACACAATAATTTTATATTTTTTCTTAAATTTTTAAAATAATATGCACATTGTTTGGTCTAGTTTTGGATTAATGAACTTGGCTTTATAAAGTCATAACCTAAATCATCAGCAACTGCTTTGTAAGTTATATTACCATTTGCTACATTTAACCCATTTAACAAATGCTCGTCATCAGCCAATGCTTTTTTCCAGCCTTTGTTAGCAATATTAATGATAAAAGGCAAGGTTACATTTGTTAATGCAAGAGTTGCTGTTTGCGCACAACCCCCCGGCATATTTGCAACGCAATAATGTACAACTCCGCCAATTGTATAAGTTGGGTTTTCGTGAGTTGTTGGCCTTGATGTTTCGAAACAACCGCCTTGGTCAATGGCAACATCCACAAGTACCGCTCCTTTTTGCATTGTCTTTAACATTTCTTTTGTAATTAATTTAGGTGCTTTACTTCCAGCCACCAATACAGCCCCAACTACTAAGTCGGCTTCTTTTATTAATTCCGAAATTGTTTCTTTGTTAGACATTGCTGTTTTTAATTTTGGATATTTTTTAGATAATTCTTTTAATCTTTGTTCGTCACGATCAAGAAGTGTTACATCTGCACCAACTCCTAATGCTACTTCTACTGAATTTTCGCCTACAAATCCACCGCCAATAATAACTACTTTACCAGCTTCAACTCCTTGTACACCGCCTAGTAATACCCCAAGGCCACCCTGAGCTTTTTCAAGGCTATGCATTCCTGCTTGAATTGCCATGCGTCCGGCAACTGCACTCATTGGTGCAAGTAATGGTAATTTGTTGTTGTCATCTGTTATTGTTTCATATGCAATTGCGATACATTCTGAATCAACCAAGCCTTTGGTTTGTTTTGGATCCGGTGCAAGGTGTAAATATGTAAATAATATTTGATTTGGCCTTAGCATTTCATATTCAGCTTTTTGTGGCTCTTTTACTTTTACTATCATATCTGCATTGTCGAAAATATACTTAACATCATTAGTAATTTTAGCACCGGCCTCAATATAATCTTCGTCTTCGAATCCTATGCTCTTGCCGGCATTTTTTTCAACAATGACTTGATGTCCGTCTTTAACTAATTCTTGTACTCCGTTTGGAACGATACCCACTCTATATTCGTGATTTTTAATTTCTTTTGGTACACCTATTTTCATATTATCTCCTTGTTCATATTTTTTTATGTTAAGATGAGTTATATATTATATTCAGTTATTAATAAAAATTGGTTGCAAATATTGTATAATAACTATAATATTAAACAATAAATAAACCTATAATATTAAAAATAAGCAATAAAATATTAATGGAGCAATAAAATGGATAATATTGATAAAAAAATCCTTGTTGAACTACAAAAGGATTCTAGGATTACAAATGTTAATTTAGCACAAAAAGTATGTTTGTCGCCTTCGGCTTGCTTGCGTCGTGTTCAATCTCTAGAACAAAGAAAAATTATTTCAAAATACACGACAATATTAAATCAACAAGAACTAGGACATAAAACACAGATAATTCTCCAAATTACTCTGGCTGATCAGGGTTCTGAAAACCTAGAAAAATTTGAAAAGTCTATAATTGAAATCCCGCAGGTAATCAGTTGTATTTTAATTGGCGGAAGTTATGATTATTTGGTTAAGTTATTAGTTCGAGATATTGAGGATTACGAAGAATTACATCGAACAAAATTAAGTCAATTGCCAAACATTTCATCTTTACAATCTAATTTTACTCTTAGACAAGTTGTAAAAAGAATTAATCCAATTTTATAATTTATGAAATAAAAAATATTTTATATAAGTATTTAATTATGAGCAAAATAAAAAAACATATCGAAAAAAGTAATAAGGTTCCAAGATATACTAGTTATCCAACCGCCCCACATTTTAACGAGGGTGTTGATAGTGATCTAGTTAATGTATGGTACAATAATTTGTACAAGAAAGTTGATAATATATCTTTATATGTACATATTCCTTTTTGTGAAAAGTTATGTTTATTTTGTGGTTGTAATATGAAAGTTGTAAATAAATACGACCCAATTCAACAGTATTTAGATTTGCTAGAAAAAGAAATATTATTAATCAGTAAAGCATTAAAAAATTGTCCACATATAAAACATTTGCATTTTGGTGGCGGTTCGCCAACGGCTTTAAAAGGAGCTGATTTTAAAAAACTAATGCAAGTGTTAAAAAAATATTTTCCTATTGATGAAAAAACTGATATTGCCGTCGAGATTGACCCTAGAACTGTTGATGATGAAAAAATGACATCTTATACAGATTCTGGAATGAATCGTATTTCATTGGGGGTGCAAGATTTCAATGAACAAGTGCAAAAATCTGTTAATAGGGTTCAGCCGTACGATTTAATAAAACTAGTAATTGATAAATTAAAAAAACAAGGTGTTAAGTCAATTAATATGGACATAATGTATGGCTTGCCATTTCAAACACTAGAAACATTAGATGACACACTAGAAAAAGTTTTATCCTTATCACCGGACAGGTTATCTGTGTTTGGTTATGCTCACGTTCCTTGGATGAAAGCACATCAAAAATTAATACCAGAAGAAGTATTGCCCGACACAACATTAAGATTACAAATGTATGAAAAAATTAAAAATTATTTTGTTAATAATGGTTACAAAGCAATCGGCCTTGACCATTTTGCAAAAGTTACGGACACAATGGTAGAATCCCTTGACAATAAAAAATTAAACCGTAATTTCCAAGGTTATACAACCGACACAGCAAATGCATTAATTGGTATTGGACATAGTTCAATAGGATACACTCCTGATGGATATATGCAAAATTACCTTGAGCCTCAACAATATAAAAAATCTCTAGAAAGCGGTAATTTACCAATTAAAAAAGGGTTTGCTGTTTCCGATGTTGATATATTCCGCCGTAATATAATTAACGAGATTATGTGTTATTTAGAAGTTGATTTAAAAAAATATAATGATGATTGGAGTAATTTTTTCAGCGATGAAATATCCCGACTTGGTGAATTAATTGATGACAATTTAATAAGTCTTGATGATGGGGTTATTAGAGTGCCGGACACATCAAGAAGCTTGATTAGAATTGTTGCTGCTTCGTTTGATACTTATTTAAATAATGGCAAGGGTAAACATTCATCAGCAATCTAGAAAAGATTTTTAATTACATCGTTTAATTCTCGTTTTATTTCTTTTTCTATTGTCTTTTTTATAATTTGTTTAGCCACAATATCGTATAGGATTTTTTTATTCAGCTCATTAATTATTATCCCGCCAATTTTACTAGCCGGCATACCTTTTTCACCACCTACATTATAAATATTTATTTGTCCTAGGGTTACTTTATAATATTTTCTATTAATATTTGTAAAATCAAGATGAACTTCAACATTTCGTAATGAAACTTGCTTAACAATCATATTTGGATCGTACTTTTGAGTAGTCACCATTTTTATTTGGCTTTTTGGCTTTGATTTTTTTAGTTTTTTGTTTATTTGCTGTTCTAGCTTCGCAATGTTAATTTCACCGTTTTTATCCATATAAACGAAAACACTTATTCCGCTAGCTTCAATACTATTAATTACTTTTACTGAATTAATAACTTTTGACATATCAATGTCTAATTTAATTTCATCAAGAACAAATATATTTTTATATTTATGACTGCGAGGACTACGAATTTTTAAATTTTTTATACTTCCCGTGCCTTGTGATAGTTTAATATCAACCGAACCTACGACAACTTTTTGACCTGTTAGATCTGAGCCTTTTGATTGAATTTGTCGTTTAACAATATTATCTATATCAACATTGTTTATTACCCAATATGCAGAAATGCCGATAACAGAAGTAATTGCTAATATAGCGAGAAACCATTTTTTCATCTTAGATATTCCCCATTCTTATTTTTATTTATTGATAAATATCACCATACAATATAATAATACATTATTATGAAATTTAATTCTATATATATTATCGGTGCAACAGCATCAGGAAAATCAAAAGTTGCAATTCAAGTGGCACAGAAATTGAACGGTGTTATTATTAATGCCGATTCAATGCAAGTTTATAAAGGTGCAAATGTTGTTACAGCTAGCCCAAGTGATATAGATAAAAAATCAACCCCGCACAAATTATATAATGTTATTGATCCATTTGATGATTTTAATGTTATTGATTGGGCAAAAATTGCCTTGGCGGAAGCACAAAGCGCTATCAAAAATGATAAGTTACCTATTTTATGTGGCGGGACAGGTTTTTATACAAACAGCTTTATTAATGGTATATCTCCTATTCCAGATGTAGATGAAAATATTCGCAATGAAGTTCGCACCCTAGCCAATAATTGCAAAGGTAAACTATATGCTGAATTGATGAAGCTTGACCCTAAGATGGCAATGCAATTGCAACCGAATGACACGCAAAGAATTTGCCGTTCACTAGAAATAATCAAAAGCACAGGCAAGTCTTTATTGGATTTTCAATCTTTACCAAAACAAAAAATATCTGGCGATTTAAAACCGTTAATAGTCGGGTTGTTGCTCGATAGAAAAATTGTTTATGATAATATTAATCGACGATTTGAAGAAATGTTCGATGCTAGCGTTATTGAAGTTGAAAAATTACTAGAAAAAGGACTTTCACTAGACAGCCAACTTATGCGCGCAATAGGCATACCCGAAATTGTTAAATATGTTCGTGGAGATTGGGATAAAAAAACTGCGATTGAAAAAGCACAAACGGCAACCCGTCGCTATGCAAAAAGACAAATGACATTTATTCGCACTCAGTTAAACCCAGATATAGTAATTAAATCAGAAAGCGAAATCGATCAGGTTATAAATAAATTTATTAACTAGCCCAATCTGATTTTTTTAATCCCATAAAGTATAATACCGTTGTAAAATCAGTTAAATTAATTTGAAAGTCGGCATCTTTTCTTACAATTGGTTTGCCTACATAGGCTATGCCCATATCGGAACAATTAATCATATCTAAGTCATTTGCACCATCGCCAATAGCGATTGAATTTTTAGGAGTTGTGTTATATTTTTCACATAGCGATAGTAATATTTGTTTTTTGGATTCTTGGCCTAAAATATCACCTATTACATTACCTGTAATTATTCCATTATCAAATTCTATTGTATTGGCATATGTATAGTCAAACCCTAGTTTTTCAGCAACCAGTTTAACCGTAATGTCAAAACCGCCAGATACAAGAGCCGTTTTTACATTGTGTTTTTTTAATGTTTTTAATGTGGTTTCAGCCCCTTGGTTAATAATTAAATTCGAGTGAACAACATCAAATGCCTGCGCACTTTTCCCAGATAATAATTTTACCCTTTGTTTTAACGAAGATTCAAAATTAATTTTTCCACTCATTGCTAGGTTAGTTATTTTTGTGACTTGTTCTTTTAAACCTAGGTGTTCGGCAACATCGTCTAGTGCTTCGTGGGCAATAATTGTTGAATCCATATCAGAGATAAATATTTTTTTATCACGGCTGTTTGTTTTTCCGATACCGCAATCAACATAATGTCTGATTTCATCAAGCTCAAAAACACCACCCTTATAATTAAAAAATATATCAAAAGCATTATCAGAGAGCCTAGTTATTTGAACATCTTTACCATTATGATTGTTTATTAATTCTAGTGTTTTTGTAAGTATTTTATCTGTTATTGGCACTTCACCACTAAAATCATTTTGTGGATATACAATGGTAATAAAATGAGTGCGTTTTGCCATTATTTAACAACCTCTATATTAAAAAAAATTAATTATTTATTAAGTAAAAAAACAAACTTACGAAAATCGTAATTTAATAATTGACAATTATTAGCTCTTTCATTATATGTATAATTCAATATACGATTTTTGTAAATAAAAAAAGGCTTTAACTATGACTACATCAATAAACGAACCGCATACAAAACCAAACTGTGCTAATTTTTCTTCTGGGCCTTGTGCAAAATATCCTGATTGGGATATTAGTGATTTAAATCTTGATTCATTGGGGCGTTCACATCGTTCTAATCTTGGTAAAGAGCGATTAAATAGTGTAATTGAACAAACGCGTGAAATTTTAAATATTCCTGCTGATTATAAAATTGGTATTGTTCCGGCATCTGATACGGGCGCTTTTGAAATGTCATTGTGGTCTGTATTAAATAATGATATTGGAGTTGATGTTTATGCTTGGGAAACTTTCGGTTTTGGCTGGGCGAATGATGTTAAAAATCATTTGAAAATATCTGATGTAAATATTGTAAAGGCGCAGTACGGTAAATTGCCTGATTTAATTCATAATGAAAATCGTGATTTAGTTTTTACATATAATGGAACGACATCCGGCGTAAAGTTGGCGGATACAAATTGGATAAAAAAAGACCGTACAGGCTTGACAATTTGTGATGCAACATCGGCAATATTTGTGGAAGATCTAGATTGGGAAAAACTAGATATCACTACTTGGTCTTGGCAAAAAGCACTAGGTGGCGAGGGGGCGCACGGCATTATAATTATGAGTCCAAGAGCTGTTGCAAGACTAGAAAAAGAGGGTTGTGATAATCGTCCGTTACCAAAAATATTCCGTATGACAAAAGATAATAAATTAATAGATGGAATTTTTAAAGGTATTACTATTAACACGCCATCAATGCTATGTGTAGAAGATTTACTTGCTTGTTATAGATGGATTAAAAAAATTGGTGGACGAAGTGCATTACAGAAACGAAGTTATAAAAATCTAGAAGTTGTTTCTAATTGGGTTGAAAAACACGATTGGGTTGAATTCTTGGCTTCTAATGAAAAAAACCGTTCTAGTACAGCTATGTGTTTAACTTTAAAAGATTCAGAATTAGTAAACCCGCTATGTGAATTATTAGAGCAAAAAAAAGTTGCCTATGATATTCGCGCACATTGTGATGCACCCAAGGGAATTCGTATTTGGGGTGGGCCAACAGTTGAATCTAAGGATATTGAGGTTTTAACTGACTGGATTACTTGGGCTTACCATAAGTTACAGCAAAAATAATGATAATCAAGGAATATTAAAATGACACATTACATAGAAAAATTAATTGAAAACTTCGGCGGATTATCTGCAATGGCACAATTGTTAGGACATAAAAACCCAACAACTGTTCAAGGCTGGAAACAAAAAAAGCGTATACCAGAATGGCGCGTGAAAGAAATTTTATCTGTTGCGAATAAAAATAATATTAACATACCTAATGAATTTAACCAATCTGGGGAAATGAAAGTATTAATATCTGATGATTTATCACCTTTGGCAATAGAAACTTTTAATAAACTAGGTGTAAAGGTTGATATAAAAGTTGGCTTGAAACGCGATGAGTTATTAAAAATAATTGGTAATTACGATGGGCTTGCTATTCGTTCAGCGACAAAAGTAGATGCCGGTTTATTAGAAAAAGCAACTCGCCTTAAAGTTATCGGTCGTGCAGGCATAGGGGTTGATAATGTCGATGTTAATCAAGCAACAAAAAAAGGAATTATCGTGATGAATACACCGTTTGGTAATTCTATCACTACTGCGGAACATACTATTGCTATGATGTTGTCAGTGGCACGATTAATACCACAGGCGAACGCATCAACTCACACCGGTAAGTGGGAAAAGAAACGCTTTGTCGGCACCGAAGTAACTAGCAAAATACTAGGGTTAATAGGGGTTGGTAATATTGGTTCGATTGTTGCAAATAGAGCCTTGGGATTAAAAATGAAAGTAGTTGCATATGATCCTTTTTTATCTGATGAAAGGGCAAAAAAAATAGGGGTGCAACGCATCGAGAAACTAGATGAATTATTAAAAATATCTGATTTTATTAGTGTTCATACTCCGCTTACCGATAGCACTAAAAATATTTTAAATTCGGATTCATTTGCAAAATGTAAAGACGGGGTTCGAGTTATTAATTGTGCTAGGGGTGGTATTATTAATGAAGCCGATTTATTAGATGCTTTAAATTCTGGAAAAGTGGCAGGGGCGGGCCTTGATGTATTTGAAGTTGAACCAGCAACGAAAAATATATTATTTGGACATGAAAAAGTAATTATGACTCCTCACCTTGGAGCCTCAACAAGCGAAGCACAAGAAAATGTTGCTTTGCAAGTTGCTGAACAAATGGGTGATTATTTGGTTAACGGTGGCATCAGTAATGCTTTAAATATGCCCTCTATATCAGCCGAAGATGCAAAAAAAGTATATCCTTATATGGAACTTGGAACACAGCTAGGAAAATTTGCAGGACAAATATTAGGCGATTCAAATATTAAAGGCATATCAATAGAAATGGGCGGTGCGGTTGCGAACTTAGATTCTAAACCGATATCCCAAACTATTTTATCAGGATTGTTCGGAGTTTTTTACGATACATTTAATGTTGTTAATGCTAGGTTAATTGCAAAAGAATTAAACATTGATGTCGCTGTTACACAATATCAATCTGATTGTGATTATAACACTGTAATATATTTAAAAATATTATTATCAAATGGCAAGGAAATATCAGTCGGCGGTTCTCTATTTGGTAGCAATAACCCAAGATTGATTAGTATTAATGGGGTAAGAGTGGAATCGGAATTTTGCCCGCATATGCTTTATGTTGTTAATCAAGATATACCAGGGCATATCGGCAGAATTGGTTCTTTCCTAGGTGAAAAAGGTATGAATATAGGCTCTTTTGCATTGGGTCGTCTAGCCGACAAAGCTCAGGCAATTAGTATTATAGAGTTAGAACAATCTTTGACAAATGATATTATGAAAGATGTTAGTGACCTAGAAACTGTTGTTGAAACTAGACTAATTGCAATGTAAAAGTTATTATTTTTTTAAATCATTATTATTGTTAAATAGTTTGTTTTGATGTAATATTTTATAAAAAATAACTGGAAATTATATATGCAAAACCTTAAATCATCAAAAACTAAATCTTTTAAAGGCATAGCAAAAATACCAGGCGATAAATCTATGTCACACCGCGCAATTATGCTCGGCAGTTTGGCAGTGGGACAAACAAATATCACCGGATTATTAGAAAGCGAAGATGTTATGGCAACAGCTTCTGCATTTAATAAAATGGGCGCCAAGATAATTAAAAATGATGATGGTTCTTGGAGTGTAACCGGTGCAGGTTTAGGCGGGTTAAGACAGCCTAATGATGTGATTAATATGGGGAATTCCGGCACATCAACAAGGTTGATTATGGGGATTGTTGCCGGACATAATATTAAAGTAATAATGACAGGTGATGACAGTTTAAGATTACGCCCAATGGATCGCGTTATTAATCCAATTACACAAATGGGAGCAATTGTTGATTCTAATGATGGAAAATTACCTTTGGTTATTCGCGGAACAAATGAAATAATGCCTATTACTTATGAATTGCCTATTGCATCTGCTCAGGTAAAATCAGCAACTTTATTAGCTGGATTAACTAGTCGCGGTGATACTGTTGTTATCGAATCTGAACCAACTCGCAATCACACAGAAAATATGCTAAGACACTTCGGAGCTGAAATTGAAACTAAAAAACAAGACGGTAAAAATGTTATTGTTTTAAAAGGTTCGCCTGTTTTAAAAGGTGTTAATATTACTATTGCGTGCGACCCATCATCTGCATCATTTATTGTGGCAAGTGCTTGCATAGTTAAAAATTCAAAAGTTGAAATAAAAGATGTATGTATGAATCCTACACGCACAGGATTTTTCACGACATTAATTGAAATGGGTGCAAATATTGAATTTAAAAACGAACGCACAGAGGGCGGGGAAAAAATAGCTGATATAATAGTTAAATATGCACCTTTAAAAGGTGTGGATATTCCAGCTTCGCGCGTTCCTTCAATGATTGATGAATATCCTATTTTGTCAATTGTTGCTAGCTTTGCTAGTGGAAAAACAAAAATGAACGGTGTAGGAGAACTAAGGGTAAAAGAATCAGATAGATTACAAGTTGTTGTTGATGGATTAAATGCAAATGGTGTTAAAACACAACAAGGGCAAGATTGGTATGTTGTTTGCGGTAATGAAAATGTACGAGGCGGGGCTGTGGTAAAAACAAATCTTGATCACCGTATTGCAATGAGCTTTTTAGTTATGGGACTTGCAAGTGACAGCCCAATAACAATTGATGATGTTAATACGATTAAAAGTTCGTTTCCCTCGTTTGTTGATTTAATGCAACATTTAGGAGCTGAGTTTTTATATGAATAAAATTAATACTACTATAATTGCTATTGATGGTACGGCCGCTTCGGGTAAAGGAACACTAGCAAAAAGAATTGCAACACATTTTAATTATGCACACCTTGATACAGGTAAATTATATCGCGGACTTGCTTACCTTGTTATGAGCACAAACACTGATAACAATGATATAGATAAAATTATTTCTTTAATTCCTGATTTACATAATTTGGATTTTAATAATCCTGAACTTATTTCAACATCTGTTTCAAAAACCGCAAGTATTGTAAGTGCTTTACCACCAATAAGACAACAATTATTAAAATATCAAAAAGACTTTCCGGTAACATCACTACAAAACGGTTTTGCAGGCGTTGTTGTAGATGGTCGCGATATTGGCTCAATAATTTTTCCTGATGCTGATATAAAGTTTTTTGTCGATGCCGATGTTGAAACAAGAGCAAGACGAAGATATAACGAATTAATTAATAAAGAAAATAATATTGATTATAAATCTGTTTTAAGTGATATCACCCAACGCGATTATGCTGATAAAACCCGTAAAGTAGCGCCTTTGATAATTTGTGATGATGCAATTGTTATCGACACAACCAACACAGATATTGAAGCAATGGTTGAGAATGCCATTAATAATATTAATAAGTTATTATAATCTATACCTGTTTAACTAAATTGTATTGTCGGCTTTTTATTTTTTTGATTATTTAAACTATTGTTAATTTGTTTTGCCATTTCCATATATATTTTTGACTGTGGGTTGTCAGGCTTTGTTGCCACAATAGGTAATCCTGTATCTGATGTTTTACGAATATCAATATCAATAGGTATTTCACCTAAAAAGTTAACCCCTAATTTTTTTGCTTCACTTTTTGCTCCGCCATTTGCAAATATATGACTTTCGTGATTGCAATTCGGACAAATAAACATCGACATATTTTCTATTATTCCTAATATTGGAACATTTACTTTTTGAAACATAGCAATCCCTTTGCGCGCATCAATTAATGCAATATCTTGCGGTGTTGAAACTATTACAGCTCCGCTAAGTGGGACACTTTGAGCTAGTGTTAATTGTGCATCACCAGTTCCAGGGGGCATATCAACCATTAATACATCAAGCTCTCCCCACATTACATCATTTAACATTTGCTTTACTGCACTCATTACCATAGGGCCTCGCCATACTATCGGTTTGTCTTCTGCAACTAAAAATCCAATAGACATTGCTTTTAAACCATAACCTTCCATCGGTGGTAAAGCTTGCTTGTTTGATGCATCAGGCTTGCCCTTAATACCTAACATTCTTGGTTGACTTGGGCCGAATACATCAGCATCCATTATTCCAACCTTTAAACCAAGTTTTTGCATTGCTATGGCTAGATTGGTCGTAGTTGTTGATTTTCCAACCCCGCCTTTACCTGATGCCACCGCAATAATATGTTTAACTTGTTTTACACCTTTTACTAAATTAGTTTTTTCAGCAGTAATAACAATAAATACATTTTTTACTTGTTCGATCTCACTTATTAGGCTTTGTGCAGAACTTTCAATAGCCTTTCTTTTATCGGCCGGAGTATTCGGATTAATCTCAATAACCACTTGAACATTTTTATCTTTTATATGTATTTCTTTGACCATATCGTTTTCAACGATATTCTTTTTTGATATTGGATCGGTTATTTTTTGTAATACTTCTAGGATCGTTGCTTTTTCGAGATTCATCTTTTAACCCTACTATTGATAATTTATACATTTAATATAAACATTTTATATGTTTTTGACAACAGGCGAATTCTTTATTATAAAGAGCCTTATGATTGAATTAACAAAAAGAAATACAGGCGATAAATTTTACGGTCGTCGCAAAGGTAAATCTCTTAGCCCAGCTATGCAAGAAAGATTTGACTCAATATTACCTAAAATCTCTATTGCCAAAGGCGATAGCCAATTAAATAAAGATGTATTGTTCAAAGATAAATCTGAATTATGGTTGGAAATTGGTTTTGGTGGCGGAGAGCATCTTTCTAAAACAGCACAAAATAATCCCGAAGTTGGTTTAATAGGTTGCGAACCATATATAAATGGTATGGCAAAATTACTTCGCGACATATCTGAATTGGAATTAGAAAATATTCTATTATATAATGATGATGCAAGACATATAATGGACAGATTAGAAGATGATTCAATTTCTCGCGCTTTTGCATTATTTGGTGACCCGTGGCGAAAATATCGCCATCGCTATCGTCGATTTATCTCTCCTAATAACTTAGATAGATTATCTAGAATTTTAAAATCAGGGGCGATTTTAAGAATTGCTACCGACCACCCAATATATTTACAATGGATAATGAAATGGGCAACCATTCACCCAGATTTTGATTGGATTGATAATAATCCAGATGATTGGGGCGTTCGTAAACCAGATTGGTATGAAACTAGATATGAACAAAAAGCAATCCGCGAAGGACGCAAACCATATTATTTTACATTTAAAAGAAAATAATTTTTTAATAATATCAATGTCACTTCTAAAAAATAATAAATTTACTTATCACCGCTTTTATCATAATATACACGTATGATTGATGACAAAAAAAATGAATACATAGAACACGAAGCATTAGACGAATTAATTGGTCTGAACGAAGATGATGTTATTAAAATTATGCAAGCACTAGAACGAGATGATTTTTCTAGTGTGCAAAAAATAGTATCTCCGTTACAGCCGGTTGATGTTGCCGATTTGTATCAACAGCTTAGTGTAAGCCAAAGGGAAAAACTATTAGATAGCTTAGGCGATGACCTAGACGGCAATATTATATCTCATCTTGATGATAGTATGCGCGATAGTGTCCTTGAAAATATGCGACCTAAACCACTTGCCAATTTATTAAAAGGCTTAGAATCTGATGACTCTATTTATTTAATAGAAGGCCTAGACGAGGAAAAACAAAAAGAAGTTCTAAAACACACAGGGCGCGATGATAGAGCTATGTACGAACAAGCACTAGCTTATGCCGATGAAACAGCGGCTCGAATAATGCGACGCGAATTGGTTTCAGTGCCGGATATTTGGACTGTTGGACATATTATAGATATGTTAAGAGATGAAACAGAACAATTACCAGAAAAATTTAACTCTGTTATTGTACTTGGCAAAGGCTCAAAACCATTGGGTGTTGTGTTATTGTCAAAAATATTGGTGAGTGAGCGTAAAACCACAGTAAAAAAATTATTAAGTAATGAAACTTTATATCCTATACCTGCTGATATGCCCCAAGAAGATGTGGCATACTTATTTAAACAATATGACTTACTAGAAGCACCAGTTGTAAATGATGATGGTAAATTAATAGGTGTAATAACAATTGATGATGTTGTTGACATTATCGACGAAGAAGCCGAAGACGATTTACTAAAACTTGGTGGTGTAAGCGAAGATGACTTGTATCAAAATGTTTTTTCTACGGCTAAACTAAGATTTCCTTGGCTATTAGTTAATCTCTTTACTGCGATTTTAGCATCTGTTGTAATTGGATTTTATGCCGATGCATTGGAAAAAGTTGTCGCCCTAGCTATATTAATGCCAATAGTGGCAAGTATGGGGGGAAATTCTGGAACTCAAACTCTCACAGTTGCAGTTCGTGCTTTGGCAACTAATGATTTAACTTCGGCTAATGCCTTTCGTATTGTATTCAAAGAAACTTTAGTTGGTGGAATTAATGGAATATTGTTTGCAATTATTATTGGTTTTGGCGTTTATTGGTGGTTCGGTGATTCATTGCTGGGCTTGGTAATATCTATTGCAATGGTGATTAACTTATTTGTTGCTGGGTTGGCTGGAATAATCGTTCCTATTGTTTTGGACAGATTAAATACAGATCCAGCCGTATCAAGCACCGTTGTTTTAACAACTATTACAGATGTAGTTGGGTTCTTTGTTTTTCTAAGTGTAGCTAGTATTGCTATTATATAAAAACACTCCACTATATATGTAAATATTTATTGTATGTATTAATATGTCGAAAAAAGATTCAAAAAATAATATTAAAAAATTATGTGTTGGTGTAGAAACCGTTGAGCAATTGGAAAAAATCCAACAACAAACTTTCGAAACATTGGGCTATGGTTGTGCTTATACTACTATGCGCCCAACCAAGGAAGAAGTGCTAATTAAACGAGGCTCATTATATTGGATTATAAAAGGTAAAATATCTGCACGACAAAAAATATTAGGCTTCGAACAATATATTGATAACGAAGGCAAAAAAAGAACACTTATAAAACTAGATAAAAATGTTATCGAAACAGAAAAACATTCACACAGACCATTCCAAGGCTGGCGATACCTAGCAGATAAAGATATTCCAAAAGATATTGATAAAAGTAAATATGCACATATTGATTCTTCCGAACTAGAAAAACTAAGAGATTTAGGCATATTGTAGGATTTAATATAATTAATTCTAATATGTCATTAACTTTTTTGATTCTAATTTCAAGAATCTGTACTAAATAAATAAAAAAATAAGACAAAATTATAAGCTAGATTCGTCATTATTTAGCAAACAATCTGATTGTTGCATAACAAATACCCTTTTTTGTCTTTTTTTATGCTAATTTATCATAAAAAAAACCGCAGAAAATCAGTACTTTATAAAAAAAATAAAAAAAAAATGATTTTTTTGCAAAAAAGGGCTTGCATATGTTCATCAAATACCCTATAAATCGTTTCACACAGCAAGCGTAACTTTGGTTCTAAACTTTCCAAATATTGTTAGTTTCTAAGTTACTTTTTGTTGAGGTTGTTTAAAATGGTTAATATTTAGAAGAGATACTCGGACGGTAGGGAAATATACTGCTGTTCGTATGTATCAAACACACGCAACAGCGGGTTCAAAAATTATAGTTTTATACTATAACAATTAAACTTGAGAGTTTGATTCTGGCTCAGAACGAACGCTGGCGGCAGGCTTAACACATGCAAGTCGAACGAGAAAGCACCTTCGGGTGCGAGTAGAGTGGCGAACGGGTTAGTAACGCGTGGGAACATACACAGCACTGGGGGATAACCATTGGAAACGATGGCTAATACCGCATACGCCCTACGGGGGAAAGATTTATCGGTGTTGGATTGGCCCGCGTTAGATTAGTTTGTTGGTGAGGTAATGGCTCACCAAGGCTACGATCTATAGCTGGTTTGAGAGGATGATCAGCAACACTGGAACTGAGACACGGTCCAGACTCCTACGGGAGGCAGCAGTGGGGAATATTGCACAATGGGGGAAACCCTGATGCAGCCATGCCGCGTGAGTGAAGAAGGCCTTAGGGTTGTAAAGCTCTTTCAGATGTGAGGATGATGACGATAACATCAAAAGAAGCTCCGGCTAACTTCGTGCCAGCAGCCGCGGTAATACGAAGGGAGCTAGCGTTGTTCGGAATTACTGGGCGTAAAGGGCGTGTAGGCGGACTATCAAGTTAGGGGTGAAATCCCGGGGCTCAACCTCGGAACTGCCCTTAATACTGATAGTCTAGAGTCTGTGAGGGGATAGTGGAATACCTAGTGTAGAGGTGAAATTCGTAGATATTAGGTGGAACACCAGTGGCGAAGGCGACTATCTGGCACAGTACTGACGCTGAGGCGCGAAAGCGTGGGGAGCAAACAGGATTAGATACCCTGGTAGTCCACGCCGTAAACGATGTATACTAGTTGTCGGGTCTTGATACTCGGTGACGCAGCTAACGCATTAAGTATACCGCCTGGGGAGTACGGTCGCAAGATTAAAACTCAAAGAAATTGACGGGGACCCGCACAAGCGGTGGAGCATGTGGTTTAATTCGAAGCAACGCGAAGAACCTTACCCACCTTTGACATACTAGTTTGGGATAGTGGAGACACTTTCTTTCAGTTCGGCTGGGCTAGATACAGGTGCTGCATGGCTGTCGTCAGCTCGTGTCGTGAGATGTTGGGTTAAGTCCCGCAACGAGCGCAACCCTTGTCTTTAGTTGCCATCATTAAGTTGGGCACTTTAAAGAGACTGCCGGTGATAAACCGGAGGAAGGCGGGGACGACGTCAAGTCATCATGGCCCTTATAGGTGGGGCTACACACGTGCTACAATGGCATCCACAGTGGGTTGCTACTCCGCAAGGAGATGCTAATCCCTAAAAGATGTCTCAGTTCGGATTGTTCTCTGCAACTCGAGAGCATGAAGTCGGAATCGCTAGTAATCGTGGATCAGAATGCCACGGTGAATACGTTCCCGGGTCTTGTACACACCGCCCGTCACACCATGGGAGTTGGTTTTACCTTAAGTCGGTGCGCTAACTTTGGAAGCAGCCGCCCACGGTAAGATTAATGACTGGGGTGAAGTCGTAACAAGGTAGCCGTAGGTGAACCTGCGGCTGGATCACCTCCTTTCTAAGGATTTGTCCGGTAGAGCATTTATGCCTCTGGATATCCAGAATTATTTAAAAAAAGGTAGTTTTACTACGCCTTGCCGTCTCGGTATCTCTTCTAGATTTTTTGGTTTTCGGAGCTGAAAAGCTACTGATAACTTTTTGTATAGAGGGGGTATAGCTCAGTTGGGAGAGCGCTTGCTTTGCACGCAAGAGGTCGTCGGTTCGACTCCGGCTACCTCCACCATATTTGAGATTATTTTAGGATAATTTCAAGGTTGTTTAACATTGTAAATAGGTAATAGCAATTGAACATAGTAGGTTTTTTCGTATTTTTGTTTGAGTTACTACAAACATAAATGCTAATTTATAAAAATCTGCGGGTTCTTTGCTGAGATGTGTGATTTTGTCGAGTTTTGTATTTAAAAATGCAAACTCAAAATATTAAAAAAAACAATATAGTTTATAAACTATGTTGGTGATTTAAAAGAGAAACCAAGTTTTATCTTATAGTTATCCATTATCATTTGCATATACGGAAATTTATTTCTGTACATGATTAAAGTATGATAAGGGCATACGGTGGATGCCTTGGCGCATAGAGGCGATGAAAGACGTGATAGGCTGCGATAAGCTTCGGGGAGGTGCCAATAACCTTTGATCCGGAGATTTCTGAATGGGACAACCTAAGACTTTTGTCTTACCTGCACCTGAATATATAGGGTGTGGGGGCTAACCTGGGGAACTGAAACATCTAAGTACCCAGAGGAAAGGAAATCAATTGAGACTCCGTTAGTAGTGGCGAGCGAACGCGGACCAGGCCAGTAATATAATGTTAGTAATGGGAACTTGCTGGGAAGCAAGGCCGTAGAGGGTGATAGCCCCGTACTGATACAGCTTACATTATATTCTTGAGTAGGGCGGAACACGTGAAATTTTGTCTGAATATGGGGCGACCATGCTCCAAGCCTAAGTACTCCTATGCGACCGATAGTGAACAAGTACCGTGAGGGAAAGGTGAAAAGCACCCCGATGAGGGGAGTGAAATAGACCCTGAAACCGTTTGCCTACAATTCAGTGGGAGCACTATATGTGTGACTGCGTACCTTTTGTATAATGGGTCAGTGACTTAGTCTTACTAGCAAGCTTAAACCGATAGGTGTAGGCGTAGCGAAAGCGAGTCTTAATAGGGCGATTTAGTTAGTGGGATTATACCCGAAACCGAGCGATCTAGGTATGGGCAGGTTGAAGATGCAGTAACATGCATTGGAGGACCGAACCAGATAATGTTGAAAAATTACTGGATGACCTGTGCCTAGGGGTGAAAGGCCAATCAAGCTCGGAGATAGCTGGTTCTCCGCGAAAACTATTTAGGTAGTGCGTCGTGTGAATACCTTGGGGGGTAGAGCACTAGATGGGCTAGGGGGGCGCGAGCCTTACCAAACCTTACTAAACTCCGAATACCCAAGAGTAATGCACGGCAGACACACTATGGATGCTAAGGTTCATAGTGGAAAGGGAAACAGCCCTAATCACCAGCTAAGGTCCCTAAATTATCACTAAGTGGGAAAGGATGTGGGAAGGCCAAGACAACCAGGAGGTTAGCTTAGAAGCAGCTATCCTTTAAAGAAAGCGTAATAGCTCACTGGTCTAAATAAGCCGTCCTGCGCCGAAGATGTACCGGGGCTCAAGTGATATACCGAAGCTGTGGGCTTGGATTTATCCAAGCGGTAGCGGAGCGTTCTGTAGGCCGATGAAGGCATACCTGTGAGGGGTGCTGGAGGTATCAGAAGTGAGAATGCTGACATGAGTAGCGATAAAGAGTGTGAGAGACACTCTCGCCGAAATCCCAAGGGTTCCTACGCAAGGTTAATCCGCGTAGGGTGAGTCGGCCCCTAAGTCGAGGACGAAAGTCGTAGACGATGGGAATCAGGTTAATATTCCTGAACCTGTTAGAAGTGACGGATAGTGTAAATTGTGTATTCTTAACGGATTGAATATGCTGTGAAACTGTCCCAGGAAATAGCTCTAACATTAGACCGTACCCTAAACCAACACAGGTGGGAAGGTAGAGAATACCAAGGCGCTTGAGAGAACTGCGTTGAAGGAACTCGGCAAAATTCCTCCGTAACTTCGGGAGAAGGAGGCCCTATTTAAAGGCAACTTTTTATAGGGGGCACAGACTAGGGGGTGGCGACTGTTTACTAAAAACATAGGTCTCTGCGAAGTCGCAAGACGACGTATAGGGACTGACGCCTGCCCGGTGCTGGAAGGTTAAAAGGAGGTGTGCAAGCATTGAATTGAAGCCCCAGTAAACGGCGGCCGTAACTATAACGGTCCTAAGGTAGCGAAATTCCTTGTCGGGTAAGTTCCGACCTGCACGAATGGCGTAACGACTGCCCCACTGTCTCCAACGCAGACTCAGCGAAATTGAATTCCCCGTGAAGATGCGGGGTACCCGCGGTTAGACGGAAAGACCCCGTGCACCTTTACTACAGCTTCGCAGTGGTATTAGGAATTTTATGTGTAGGATAGGCTGGAGACTTTGAAGCCAGTACGCCAGTATTGGTGGAGTCAACCTTGAAATACAGCCCTTAAAATTCTTGATATCTAACCACGAACCATTATCTGGTTCTGGGACCCTGCGTGGTGGGTAGTTTGACTGGGGCGGTCGCCTCCCAAAGAGTAACGGAGGCGCGCGATGGTAGGCTCAAGTTGGTCGGAAATCAACTGATGAGTGCAATGGCATAAGCCTGCCTGACTGCGACACCGACGGGTGGAGCAGAGACGAAAGTCGGTCATAGTGATCCGGTGGTTCCGCATGGAAGGGCCATCGCTCAACGGATAAAAGGTACGCCGGGGATAACAGGCTGATACTTCCCAAGAGTCCACATCGACGGAAGTGTTTGGCACCTCGATGTCGGCTCATCTCATCCTGGGGCTGAAGAAGGTCCCAAGGGTATGGCTGTTCGCCATTTAAAGAGGTACGTGAGCTGGGTTTAGAACGTCGTGAGACAGTTCGGTCCCTATCTGCCGTGGGTGTTCGAGAATTGAGAGGAGCTGTCCCTAGTACGAGAGGACCGGGACGGACATACCTCTGGTGGACCTGTTGTTACGCCAGTAGCATAGCAGGGTAGCTAAGTATGGAAAGGATAACCGCTGAAAGCATCTAAGCGGGAAGCCTCCCTCAAAACTAGTTCTCGCCATTAGAACCGTGGAAGACTACCACGTTGATAGGCTGGATGTGTAAGTACAGCAATGTATTTAGCTTACCAGTACTAATGTTTGAATGAACTTTAATTATGTACAGTGATAAATTCCTGTAGGATAATTAAGATAAAATTTAATTTCTCTGTTAATCAGATAAAATCAAATGTCCACAAAGAAATAAAAATTCAATTGCTATAATTTAGTCTATACATAGGCTGGTGACCATAGAGGAAGTCCAAGCACACGATCCCATCTCGAATTCGAACGTGAAAGCTTTCTTCGCCGATGGTACTTTGTCTTAAGGCACGGGAGAGTAGGTCGTTGCCAGCCTTTGCATAGACTAGATTTTAATTACCAATTTACAAGTTAAAATATAAATAAAAAGCCTCTACTTAATTGTAGGGGCTTTTTTTTGTTAAAAATTTAAATTTTATTACCCTATTTTTTCTATATCAGAAAATTCATTTAATATAGATGATGGTTGTTTAAATGCGTTGATACCATAAAAGTGTAATGTTATAGCAATTTCATTTGAATTATTTATTAAACGATGTATATCATTACCATCAGGCATTAATGTAGCAAAAACTCCCCTTTTATGTTTAACCGTTTTATAACATTGTACTGTATTATTATTTAATTTTTTAAATCTTTCTTCAAATACTTCGCCTTGATAGACTCCAACAGTACACCAACATTTATGATTATGAATAGGGGTTGATGCTTTTGGTTTCCAAATTAAGGCTTGTAAAGACCAATTATCACAACTATATACAATGTGTTTTGTATATGGATTGTTTTTTTCATAATCAAATTTTGATTTATCTAATAAATTTTTATCATTTAATATATTGGGAAGATGGTTTCGCATAACTTCACCTACATTAGATGTTAGTAATAAATTGTCATAATTGGATAAATCTTGCGCCAAAGCTTTAATATTTGTATTCATTTTTTATGTCTCCCTACCTATATTGTTATAATATTTTTTTCAATATTGCAACAACCTTAAAGTGTACATAAAAAAATTAATAATACTTTTACTATTTATTTATTTTTTTCATTTCTTCGTCGATTATTTCCTGTGGGAATTGGCTCATAAAGCAACAACAATTTTTTGTCCCTATCATTGTGCGAGGCCCGAGTGGATGAGCGATATGTTTATACGGTTCGTGATGGTGGGTGTGACCACTGTCTGAATGATCGTGTGAATGATGACTGTGTCCGTGATGATGGTGTGAGCCGTCGTCTATTATATTGCCGTTTTCATCTATGTGATTACCATTTTCATCGTGTAAGTGGCCGTAACCTTCTTCTGTCTCATCGACATTATTAGGTTTATATTCGGCGTGATGATGGTGCGCGTGTACTTCACCTTTTGCTAGTCGTTCTTGGAAGTCTTCCATAAGGCCTTTTGATTTTTTTTGTCCAGTTCGTACTTGTTCAATTCGTTCTACAAAAGTATCAATTACTTTTTCGTGGTCTTTTAAGTACTGAGATTGGATAATTTCCACATCTGGGTATTTGCTTTTAACTTCATTAATATAGTTTGTAATACGCTTAATTAATCGTCCAGTAAACAAAATGTAAGGAGCCACAACAATTCTTTTAAAACCTAGTTTCATTAACATTTCTAAGCCTGCTCCGATTGATGGATATGTAACTCCACTATACACAGTGTCAGCCCAGCCAAAACCTAGCTGTTCGTTTAAAAGGCGAGTAATTTTACAAACATCAGAATTTGCATTTGCATCTGATGTACCGCGTCCAACAACAACCAACATAGTATCTGTTAAATCATCACCTTGTTTTGCATTTAATGCTTCTAGGGTTCGTGCTTTGAGTGCCGATAGCATTTTATCATCTACGGCTAGTTCATTACCATAATGAATTTTTAATCCATTTATTTTATCTGCGTATGTAGTCAATACAGATGGAATATCATTTTTAGCGTGAGTTGCAGCAAGCAACATTCCTGGTATAGCAAATATTTCTTTTACACCTTGTTCTACAAGGCTATCTAGTCCCATATGAATGTTAGGAGCCGAGTATTCTAAAAATCCGTATTCAACGGGTATATCGTAGCGTTTTTTTAACGCAGTTGCAATTAAACCGAATTCTTTTTCTGCGTCTTTATCACGGCTACCGTGTCCACAAATCATTATGCCTTGTTTTGTCATTCTATACCCCCCTTTGAATTTATTTTTTTGTAACATATTCTTCCATTGGTATGCAAGAGCAATACAAGTTGCGATCACCATAAACATTGTCAATACGGCTAACAGTTGGCCACATTTTGTTGTTTATTAATCCTTTAACTGGATAAATTGCCTTTTCACGACTATACGAATGTTCCCACTCACCAATTAAAGCTTCTTGTGCTGTATGTGGAGCATTTTTTAATACATTATCTTCTTTATCAGCACTGCCATCGATTACTTCGTTAATTTCTTTGGCAATTTCAATCATTGCTTCTATAAATCGGTCAAGCTCTTGTAAGTTTTCAGATTCCGTTGGTTCAATCATTAATGTTCCCGCAACAGGGAATGACATTGTCGGCGCGTGGAATCCGTAATCCATCAATCTTTTTGCGATATCTTCATTTGATATTCCAGATTTTTCTTCTAGCGGGCGAATGTCAATAATACACTCGTGAGCAATATAACCATTTTTACCTTTGTACAACACACTGTAATAAGGCTCTAATTTTTTAGCTATGTAGTTTGCCGAGCATATAGCTTGTTCAGTTGAATGTTTTAATCCTTCCGAGCCAAGCATTGCTATATAAGCATATGTAATTGTTAACACACTAGCAGAACCCCAAGGCGCCGATGTTACAGCACCTTCTTTGCCGTGGCCATTGTCAACTAGTCTATGCCCTGGTAGGAAATCAGCTAGATGAGATTTTACCCCGATTGGGCCTACGCCTGGCCCTCCGCCACCGTGTGGGATAGCAAATGTTTTGTGTAGGTTTAAATGGCTTACATCTCCACCATAATGACCTGGGAAGGTAAGCCCAACTTGTGCATTCATATTTGCACCATCAATATAAACTTGACCGCCAACGTTATGGACTATTTCGCATACCTTACGAACATCTTGTTCAAATACACCGTGTGTAGATGGGTATGTAATCATAATTGCTGATACAGTATTAGAATATTCGTCACACTTTGCTTGTAAATCTTTAATGTCAATGTTCCCGTCGTTATCACAAGCAACAGCAACCACTTTCATACCAACCATCTGAGCTGATGCTGGGTTTGTGCCGTGGGCAGATATAGGAATTAAACATATATTACGATCGGATTCACCGCGAGATTCGTGGTATCTTTTTATTGCTATTAAGCCTGCATATTCACCTTGTGAACCAGCATTAGGTTGCAAGCTCATTGCATCGTAACCAGTTATTTCACATAACCACTCTTCCAAAGTTTCAATCATTGTTCGATAGCCTTGTGTTTGTGATATCGGGGCGAATGGGTGAATTGCTGAAAAACCAGGTAATGTTACAGGTTTCATTTCTGTTGCTGAATTTAATTTCATTGTACAAGAACCTAGCGGAATCATAGCTCTATCAAGAGCAATATCTTTGTTTACTAGTTGTCTAGCATATCGCATTAATTGAGTTTCGGAGTGATTTTCATTAAACACAGGGTGTGCCATAAATTCAGTTTTTCGTTTCATATCTTTTGTAATTGAATCGGGTGCTGAATTTGCTAGTTCTTCTATGTTTATTTGTTTTGCACCAAATGCAATTAATAATTTTTCTACATCTTTTGGAGTAGTCGTTTCATCAAATGATATTGATACTATTGAGCTATCAACACGGCGAATATTATATCCAGCATCTAGGGCTTTTTGTCGCAATGTTTTGCTTCTTCCGTCGATATTAAATGCTATTGTGTCAAAGAATGAATCACTTAATATATTATAACCTAAATCTTTTAATCCTTTTGCTAATGCTCTTGTAAGGGTATTGGTACGGCGGGCAATTTTCTTTAATCCTTCTGGGCCGTGATAAACACCATAAAAGTTTGCCATAATTGCTAGCAATGCTTGGGCTGTACAAATATTTGAGGTAGCCTTTTCACGGCGAATATGTTGTTCGCGAGTCTGCATTGCCATACGGTAGGCAGGGTTAGCGTGTTTATCAATACTAACACCAATAATACGACCTGGTATTGAGCGCTGTAATTTTTTCGAAGTTGCAAAGAAACCGGCGTGCGGGCCACCAAAACCAAACGGCACTCCAAATCTTTGAGCACAACCAACTGCTATATCAAAGTTCATATCGCCTGGTGTTTTCATAATTGTTAATGCTAATAAGTCAGTTGCTACAATTGCTAGAGCACCTTGTCCGTGTAATTTTTCAACTAGTGTAGTGTAATCTATATTTTGTCCAAGTGTACGAGGGTATTGGAGTAATGCCCCCATTAAATTATCTGGCAATTCTTGGTCTTCATCGCCCAAGATTATTTCAATATTAAAGTGTTTAGCACGATTAACAACAACATCAATTGTTTGTGGGTGACAATGAGTTGAAATAAAGAAACGATTTGCTTTTTTATTTTTAGCACTTCTTGCACATAAACTCATTGCTTCGGCGGCGGCTGTGCCTTCGTCTAGTAATGATGCATTCGCAATATCCAGAGCTGTTAAGTCGGAAACCATAGTTTGAAAATTGGCAATAGCTTCTAATCTACCTTGTGAAATCTCGGCTTGATATGGTGTGTATGCTGTATACCAACCAGGATTTTCTAGAACATTACGAATTATTACCTGCGGTGTTAAATTTCCATAATAACCTTGTCCAATGAAAGTTTTTACTAATTTATTTTTAGAACTTAATTCACGCATATGGTTTAGTAAGCTTTCTTCACTCATAGCAGGTTTTAAATCCATTACACGATTTTCTAGAATATCTTTCGGCACAATTGTTTTCGCCATTTCTTCAAAAGAATTAAAACCGATTGCTTTTAACATTTCAATTTGTTGATGCGGGCGGGGGCCAATGTGTCGCTTAACAAAATCATTGTTTGTTGTTAATTCTTTTAGACTATATTTTTTTGTCATTATTTATTAATCCTATGTACTTAATTTATTTTAAAGAATTGCTTTATATGCTTCTTCGTCTAATTTGTCATTTAGTTCAGATTCATCAGATATTTTCATTTTAAAAATCCACGCATTGCCTTCGGCATCTTCGTTAACTAATGCCGAGTTGGCTTCTAATTCTTCGTTTACTTCGATAATTTCACCGCTTATAGGGGCATAAATATCAGATGCTGCTTTTACAGATTCAATAACGCAGGCATTATCCCCAGCACTAAAACTATCACCGATTTCAGGTAATTCAACAAACACTACATCTCCAATTTGTTCTTGTGCATAATTTGTAATTCCAACAGTTGCAACATCACCTTTTAGTTCAATCCATTCGTGTTCTTTTGTATATTTTTTTGTCATTGTTTATTTCCCTTTTATTTTTTATTATCTTACATATGTTTTTTTGCTAAACGGCATTTTACATATTTTTGCAATTATTTCTTTGTTGCGAACTTTTAATACAACATCTGTATCAATTGCTGAAAATTCTTTGTCAATATATGCCATTGCAACTGGACGATTTACAGTTGGCCCAAATCCACCAGATGTAATTATGCCGACTTTTTTATCACCAACAAAAATTTCAGTACCTGCACGACAAGGCATTTTGCCTTCTATATTAAGACCCACTCTTTTTTTATTAACACCAGATTTAATTTGTTTTAAAATCGTTTCACTACCTGTAAAACCACCTTCTGCACGGCGACGCTTGCCAATCGACCATAACAAACCTGCATCAATAGGGGATATTGTTTCATTAAGATCATTACCGTAAAGACATAATCCTGCTTCTAGGCGAAGGCTATCTCTTGCACCAAGACCAATTGGTTCAACATCTTCCATTTCTAGTAATTTTTTAGTAAATTCTATTGCAATATTTTCAGGAATTGAAATTTCGTAACCGTCTTCACCCGTATAACCAGAACGAGAAATAAGTAATTCGTGTTCGTTATATGAAAAACATTTAAATGTCATAAATTTCATATTTTCCACACCAGAAACAATTTTAGCTAGGCAATCAACAGCTTTTGGCCCTTGTAATGCGATTTGTGCGCGATCTTCTAGTCTTAGGATTTTTACACCATTTAATTTTTCACCCATTAATGCATAATCTGCATCTTTGCAACCAGCATTTACAACCATATATAAACGATCATTATATCGTTCTTCGGCTGGCTTTGTTACGATTAAATCATCTAGAACTCCGCCATTTTCATTTAATAATTGGCTGTATTGTTGTTTTCCTAAGGCTAAACCTTCAATCTCTGCCGGTAGTAATTTTTCAAGTTGATTGGCAACTTTTGACTGGCTTTCACCTATTAACCAAGCTTGCCCCATATGACTTACATCAAAAAGGCCGGCTTTTTGTCTAGTGTGATTGTGTTCTTTGATTACACCCAATGAATATTGTACAGGCATACTATAACCTGTAAATTCAACCATTTTTGCACCTAATTCTAGGTGTAATTCATAAAGGGGTGTTTTTTTAAGTTCAGACATCTTAATTTATTCCTTTCGTTACAGACTGTTCTATGCATATGCATTTTCCCGTCTGTATAGAAGCCTGAGAGCGTTGGATTTAAAAATATTTTAACAATATTTTTAAAATTTACCTCCTTCGGCGAGAAATAAATCTCTTTCCAGATGTCCTTCAAAATATGGTCCTTGTACCTGAGAGTTTCCCGGGGGTTGCTCCTTCGGTGGTATATTAAATATACTCTCTCCCACATTTGTCATTAGGATAATTTTATGATATATCAATTTATGTTTTTAATCAACATAAAATAGTATTTAGATGTTGGTTACACTTGAATTATTGCTTGCTTTTTTATCCATTTGTCTTTTTAATTCTTTACGGCGTTTCCCTTGTTCCATAGCCTCAAAAGAAAAATGTTTTTCACCACGAGTTTTTGCCAATTCAATTTGTTTTTGGCGTTCGCGCATTCTTGATTTAAAACTTTCATCGGTTTTATCAATACAGTGATGACAAGACACGCCTAGTTCAAAGCTATCTTTTTTCATATCTTCTGGTTTGATTGGTAGTCGGCAGGCGTGGCATTCAGTGTGCTTTCCTTGTTCTAGTCCGTGTGTAACAGCGACACGGTCATCAAATACGAAGCAATCACCATTCCACATACTTTCTTTTTCAGGAATATTTTCTAGGTATTTCAAGATACCACCTTTTAAATGGTATACAGTTTCAAAGCCTTCGTTTAACATAAATGACGATGCTTTTTCACAGCGAATTCCACCCGTACAAAACATTGCAACTTTTTTATCCTTTTTAGGGTCAAGGTTTTTACGAACAAAATCTTTGAATTCACGGAATGAAGTTGTATTTGGATTTAATGCCCCTTCAAATGAACCGATGTTATATTCATAATCATTGCGAGTATCAATATTTATTACTTCTGGGTCGGAAATAATTTCGTTCCAATTTTCCGGCTTAATATAAGTACCAACTGTTTTGGCCGGATTTACATTATCATCGCCCAGTGTTACAATTTCTTTTTTCAGGCGAACTTTCATTCTTTGGAAAGGTTGTATATCAGCCCAAGATTCTTTGTGCTCAATATCAGCAAACCTTGTATCAGATTTTAAAAATTTATGGAATTTAACAATATCTTGTTCTGAGCCTGCAACTGTTCCATTAATACCTTCCTCAGCTATTAAAATAGTGCCGTATATTTTATGGTTCAAACAAAACTGTTTCAACGATTTTTGTAATATCTCCAGATTTTCAAGGCTTACGAACTTATACAGTGCGGTTACCAAGTATTTAGGCATGTTTGTTTTCAAGACAAATCTCCTTTATTCTTAGTTAAAATATTCTTATAGATTGTTATCTATTTAGTTTAAAAACAACAAAAAGTCAATAATTTAAAGAAAATGTCAAAAAAAATACTTGCATTATTATATAAAAATAGTATATTGCAGATATCTTGTGCGGGCGTAGCTCAGTGGTAGAGCACTTCGTTGCCAACGAAGATGTCGTGAGTTCGAATCTCATCGCCCGCTCCATATTATCTCCACAATAAATTAAAGCACATTTATTATATATATTCCTGCAATATATAGTACGACAAAACAAACAACAAATAATACTAATAGTAATGCGGTTGGTATTAGCATTAGTATTATAGATTTAAATATTTTTATGTTATTGTTGTTGCGTATTTTTATATAAAATTTTCTTAGGGGAATAAAAAGCATAAAATAGAATAATATTACTATTAGTAAAATTGTGTATATAGACAGTAATTTATTTTTTATATCTTTGCTTAGTTGCTCTTGTTTATAATAAGTTATAAAGAAATTATATTGAGCCTTGGTATTTCCTTGGTTAGCAGATTTTCTCCACCAATAAATTGCCTGTTCGTAATCCTGTTTAACTCCTTGCCCTTGTTTATAAGCTAGCCCTAAATTATACTGAGCTTCGCTGTAACCTTGGTTAGCAGATTTTGTATACCAATAAAGCGCTTGTTTATAATCTTGTTTAACTCCTTGGCCATTATAATAAGCTAGGCCTAAATTATTTTGAGCTTCGCTGTAACTTTGGTTAGCAGATTTTGTATACCAATAAAGCGCTTGCTTATAATTCTGTTTAACTCCTTGGCCATTATAATAAGCTAGACCTAAATTATTTTGAGCTTTGTTGTAACCTTGTTGAGCAGATTTTCTCCACCAATAAATTACCTTTTTATAATCTTGTTTAACTCCTTCAGCGTAATAATAAGCTAGACCTAATTTAAATTGAGCGATGGCATTACCTTGTTGAGCAGATTTTTTATACCAATATACCGCCTTTTTATAATCTTGTTTAACTCCTTGGCCATTATGGTAAGTTACTCCTAAGTTATACTGAGCTTTGGCATTACCTTGTTGAGCGGATTTTTTCCACCAATAAAATGCTTGTTTATAATCTTGTTTAAGATAATAATCTAGCCCTAAATTATACTGAGACTTGGCCTTTCCTTGTTCAGTAGATTTTTCCCGCTCATTAATTACTTTATCAAAAATTTTTTCGATTATTTCATCATCACTAAGGGCTAATTCCAAATAATGTTGAGCCTTGATATTGCCTTGTGTAGCTGATTTTTTCCACCAATAAAGCGCTTGCTTATAATCTTGTTTAATTTCTTGACCACGATAATAGGCCAGTCCTAACTTAAATTGAGCCTCGTTATCATCTTGTTCAATAGATTTTTCCCGCCAATAAGCGATTTTATCGAAAGCTTTTTTAATTACTTCATCATCACTAAGAGCTAATTCCAAATAATACTGATCTTCGCCGTAACCTTGTTGAGTAGATTTTTTCCACCAATAAACTATTTTATCAAAAGCTTTTTTAATTACTCCATAATCATTAAAAGCTAATTCTAAATAATTTCGAGCTTCGGCATTACCTTGTTGGGCGGATTTTTTCCACCAATAAAACGCTTGTTTATAATCTTGTTTAATTCCTTGACCGTAATAATAAGCTAGTCCTAAGTTGTACTGAGCATCGGCATTGCCTTGTTGGGCGGATTTTTTCCACCAATAAAACGCTTGTTTATAATCCCGTTTAACTCCTTTGCCAAGATAATAAGTTATACCCAACTTAAATTGAACGGTGGCATCACCTTGTTCAGCAGATTTTTTCCACCAATAAACCGCCTGTTTATAATCTTTTTTAAGGTAATGAGCTATACCTAAACTATTTTGAGCGGTGGCATTACCTTGGTTGGCAGATTTTTTCCACCAATAAATTGCCTGTTTATAATCTTGTTTAAGGTAATGAGCTAGCCCTAAGTTATACTGAATTTCGCTGTAGTTTTGTTCATCGGATTTATCTTTTGCATTTGCAGGTGTTAATACTAAAAATAAGGATACTAATATAATTAGTATCCCTTTATAATTCTTTATGTTCATTTTACTCCCCTCATATTATATTTTTTATTTTTATTAGAGGCAATCTTAATTATTTTTAATCTATGATTTCTTCTTGGTTTATGCCCCATATATGGCGTTTGTCAATGTAGCCTTCGGCATCAACATTTAAAACTTCCACATAACACCATTTTAAATCGCAACTATCAATTTTTACAATTATTCGTTCGCCTAATCTTGCTTTTAAGCCAGATGGTTTAGTTGTTTTATACAATGATGTTTTATTTTCAATTAATCCCAAGCGACGCGATGATAATAATGCTTTGTGAATCCAACCTTGTTCACCTTGCCAATCTTCGATTTTTCGCCAATCTTGATATTCATCGATTATTTTTAGTGGCACTTTTTCACTAAATGTAAATTTAATAGGGTATCTGCGCCCAGGTCCAGTTCTTACATTTGTAGGTTTTGATTTAGTCGATACGAATCTAGGTATCGGCAATGATGTTACATTGCCAACAGATTTATTTATGGTAGATGCCTTAATTGCCAAAGGATTAATAATATAGATCATAAGAACTAATAATAATAATTTGAAATATTTTGTTGCAATCATAAATATATTTTCCCATAATATGTAATGAATTATTTAGTATTAGCATACACAAGGAGGTTATTTTGTCAATACAACAACTACTAGAAAATCGTGTTTCAACGGTTCAAACTAATATGACAGGTGGCAGAGTAAGTGACGAACATATTCATCAGGCCTTAAAAGCTACGACTGCTATTCCAATTCACGGAAAGAAAAATCCATTGCATTTTGTTGTATTTAATTATGAAAATCGTGGAAAAGCATTAGATTTATTATATAAAACAAAAGCTAAAAAAATTGAACGAGAACCATTTAATGAGATTTGTAGTGGAATAGGTACGGTAATTCTTGGATTTATTAAAAAAAATATATCTGAAAAAATTCCTGATTACGAATCTGAATATTCAGGTTCTACGGCAATGTATGCGATGCAACTATCATTTTTCAATAATAATTATTGTATAAAATGGAATAGTATTTTTGATGAAGATTCAGATACAGATTCAATATTTGAAGACTTAGGTTTATCTAAAAAAGAATATAAATCATTGGGTATGTTGTTAGTTGGCACAGGTTCGCCTGAATCAAGAGAAAGACCTGATTATAATCAGTATACAAAATTTATATAAACTAGCTTTTTATATACTTTAGTGTTCATAATATAATCTTTGGTTTCACCTTTTTCATATTTTATCCAAAACTGTACGGGTCAACATCAACAGTTATTCTTGTTGAGCTAGGTTTATTAAATGTGCTTAACCATTGTTTTATTATTGGTGAAAAATTTACATTTTTCTCAACATTTATTAAAATTCTTCTGCGGTGTTTTCCACGCAGAAATGCCATTTGCGGTTCGGTTGGCCCAAGAATTTTCATTCCCTTTATATTTGGTGCATTTATTACAATTTGTTTTGCTGTGTTTTGTGCTTTTTGCATATCAAAATCAGATATTATTATACCAATCAATCTATTAATAGGGGGTTGTTTATATAAATTGCGATATCTTAATTCAGTGTTTAAAAAATCGTCTCTGTTGTCTTGGACTAATGCTTGTATCACCTCGTGATTCGGGTTTGCTGTTTGTATAAATGCTTTGCCTTTTGATTCACCTCGTCCTACACGCCCTGATACTTGATGGATTGTTTGGAATGTTCTTTCGCCAGCTCGTAAGTCATCACCGCCTAATGCCATATCGCCGTCAATAATTCCTACTAAGTTAAGATTTTTAAAGTCATAACCTTTTGCAATTACCTGTGTGCCAATTACAATATCAATTTTATTATTATTCATATCCTCAACAAATTGTTGTGATAGTTTTGTTGTGTTAAGGTTTTGACTAGTCGCAGTAAAAACTTTTGCATCAGGATATCTGTTTATAATTTCTTCGTATATTCGTTCAACCCCAGGGCCACAATTTTTCATTTCACTTGCTCCACATTCGGGACAAGTATCATCTTGTTGAATAGAATATCCGCAATGATGGCAGTCAAGACTCTTTGTGCGTTTATGTTCTACTAACCAAGAACGACAATTATTGCACTGATGCCTAAACCCGCATTTATTACAAAGTGTTAAAGGTGCATAGCCCTTACGATTTAAAAATAACAAAACTTGTTGGTTGTGATTTAATGCTTCATCAATGTGTTGATGTAATGTTTCTGATATAAATTTTTGTGCTTCAATTTTTTCTTTTGTTATGTCTATGGTTTGAATTTCAGGCAAAGTTGAATTACCATAGCGATTAGCCAAAGATATACGAGTATATCTTTTATCATTAACATTTGCCCAAGATTCTAATGATGGTGTGGCCGATGCAAGTATTATAGGGCATTTGTTAATTGATGCCCTGTATATTGCAATATCGCGAGCATTATAATATACAGTTTCTTCTTGTTTATATGAATTGTCGTGTTCTTCATCGGCTACGATTAAGGATAAATTGTTAAACGGTAAAAATAATGCAGACCTAGCCCCCACAACTACATTAATAGTATTATTTATTAAGCCATTATATATTTTTTGTTTTTTGTGTTGTGTTATCTCACTATGCCACAAGCAAGGCTTAACTCCGAACCTTTTTTCAAATCTTTCTGACCATTGACTAGATAGAGCAATTTCTGGTAACAAGACCAATATTTGTTTGGTAGAATCATTTTTAATTATATCGGCAATTAATTCAAAATACACTTCTGTTTTACCAGAACCAGTTACACCATCAAGCAGTATAGGAGCATATGTGCCTAGTTTTGATTTTATTTTTTCTAGAGCTTGTGATTGATTATCATTTAGTTGGATTTTTAAATTATCAGGATTAATTGGAATTGGTTTAAATGTTTTTTTAATTAGTTTTTTATTTATTATTTTTTTCTCAACCATTCCTTTTATTACAGAAGTGGAGGCATATTTTTTTATTTCTGATTGCGTTAGCGATTTATGTTGTTTTAATTTATCTATTACTATTTTTCTAGCACTAGTGATTTTTTGATTATTCAAATCATTAAGGCTATATTCTTCTTCTGTCTGTTGGGTTAATAATATTTTTTTATTTGGTAATATCATTTTTAAAACCAAACCCAAATATGTTAAATTATATCCACTTATAAATTTTATAGTTTTAATTAAATCGTTATTTAACGGCGGGATATCAATTTTTTCAATTACACTTTTTATTTTATCTTTTGCGATTGTTTTATCATCAGTCTTTTCCCAGACGATTCCCACTTCCGTACGATTTCCCAACGGAACTTTTACAAACGAGCCGATTTCTAGCGGTGCTTCATTTTGATAGGCATATGAACCGCTTGATGTGGGGATTGGTAATAAAACATATATGATATTCATAACAATATTTATAACATATTATAATTTCAATTAGTAACTGAAATTATATATTTATATATTTACACACTATCATTGATAGTATATTATTTATATATTTAAAAACCTTTAATTGTTTTTTTGAATTTATCAGGGAGTGGATTTATGGCAACTTTTTTGAAAATTATATTTTTTACTATAATATTTGTTATGTTCAATAATTATGCTGTTGCTAGCGGAATAATTCATCGTGGTAATAATGCAGAACCTGCTTCTATTGATCCACATTTTATAACTGGGGTTTGGGAAAATAGAATTGTTGGTGATATGTTTATGGGACTAACAACAGAATCCGTAGATGGTAAAATTATACCGGGCTTAGCTGAAAGTTGGTCTATATCAGAAGATGGAAAAACATATATTTTTAAAATTCGTAATGCTAAGTGGTCTGATGGTAAAAAAATTACGGCACACGATTTTGAATTTTCTTTTAAAAGGATTTTAGCTCCGAAAAATGCTTCAAAATATGCTTTTATTTTATATCCTATTAAAAATGCCGAAGAAATAAATCGTGCTCAAAAAGATGTGAATTCTTTAGGTGTAAAAGCACTAAATAATTCTACTTTAAAAATTACATTAAAAAATATTACACCGTTCTTTTTAGAGCAACTTGCACATTATACATCTTGGGCTGTGCCTAAGCATATTGTTGAAAAATATGGTAAGAACTGGACTAAAAAAGAAAACATAGTGGTTTCAGGTGCTTTTATTGTAGAAGATTGGAAACCACAAACTAATTTTAAATTAAAAAAGAATCCATATTTTTGGGATTCTAAAAATGTAAAGCTTGATGGTGTTGTATATTATCCTATTGAAAATTCTAATTCTGAACTTAAACGATATCGTGCCGGTGAATTACATACAACAGGAACAGTCCCATCTGGTCAATTTAAATATTTGAAAAAAACTTTTGGTAAAAGTTTTCGTATAGCCCCTTACTTAGCAATTTATTATTATCCTGTGAATTATAATAAAATTAAAGATATACGTGTTCGCAAGGCTTTATCAATGGCTGTAAATCGTGATGTTATTACACAAAAGATTTTAGGCGAGGGACAAAAGCCAGCTTATTCATTTGTCCCAACCGGTATAAATAATTATGATGCGAAAACTCCACAATTGCCTTTTGCAACAATGTCTTATACTGATGCAGTTTTAGAGGCTAAAAAATTAATGCAAGAAGCAGGTTATAATAAATCTAATCCTCTTGAAATTGAATTAAAATATAACACATCTGATGAACAGAAAAAGGTAGCTGTGGCTATTTCAGCAATGTGGAAACAAATAGGTGTTAAAACTAAATTGTTTAATCAAGAAGCAAAAGTGCATTATTCTCAATTAAAAAACTCTGAGTTTCAAGTTGCGCGTGCATCTTGGATAGGTGATTATAATGATCCTACGACATTCACGAATTTATTTTTAGATAACTCTTATAATTATTCCCGTTGGATTGATAATACATTGATTGCAAATGCTGAAAAAGCAGATAGAATTATTAATCTTGAAGAACGAGCTAAGCTTTTAGCAAAAGTAGAAAAATCTATATTAGATAGTTATGTAACTATACCAATATATTATTATGTTTCTAAACATATTGTTTCTGATAAAGTAATTGGTTGGAAAGATAATATTTTAAATATTCATCGATCTAGGTGGATGGACTTAAAATAATTTTTTTTAAATACCAAATAAATGAATACTTACCTAATTTTTATTTTTAAAAGATTCCTACAATCTATTCCAACATTATGGTTAGTAATTACTATTTCTTTCTTTATGATTCGTCTTGCCCCTGGTGGGCCTTTTGATATGGAGCGTCAATTGCCACCAGTTGTAGAAGCTAATTTAAAAGCATATTATAATTTAGATAAAAACTTATTTATACAGTATTTTGATTATTTATCAGGAATTTTACAAGGAGATTTTGGACCATCTTATAATTATCGTGATTTTTCTGTTGCTGATTTAATACTAGATGGTTTGCCTTATTCCGCAATAGTTGGTTTTTGGTCTTTGTTATTAGCTATTTTCGGAGGAATATTATTAGGATCAATTTCTGCTTTGTATAGAAATAGTTATGTAGATTATACATTGATGACTTTTTCTATGCTTGGCCTTGCTATTCCAAATTTTGTACTAGCACCTGTTTTAATTTTATGGCTTTGTGTCTGGAATGATTGGTTTCCAGCTGGTGGTTGGGGCGACGGTGGTTTTGCAAATCTTGCTTTGCCAGTAATTACATTGGGAACAGCATATATGGGAAATATCGCACGCACTACAAGGGGTGCTATGATTGAAGCACTAGGGGCAAATCATATTCGTACAGCAAGAGCAAAAGGGTTGCCTGAAAAATTAGTTGTTTGGAGACACGCTATGAAATCTGCAATGATTCCTGTTGTTTCTTACCTAGGGCCGGTTAGTGCTGGGATTATTACGGGCTCACTTGTTATAGAGCAGATTTTTGGTCTGCCTGGTGTAGGAAGATATTTCGTGCAAGGCGCTTTAGGTCGTGATTATACATTAGTAATGGGTACTGTAATTTTATATGGCGGGTTAATCATCATAGCTAATTTAATAGTAGATATTATTTATGGATTTTTAAATCCAAGAATTCGTGAAGAAAAATAAATGTTAAAAACAAAAAAAAATCAATTTGATAGTTTAAACAAAGATGCTATTCGTCGCTTGTTTGCTAATAAAGCATCTGTTGCCTCATTGATAGTTTTATCTATAATCTTAATCATTTCTGTTTTTGGTCCTATGATTTTACCAAATGATTTAGATACAGTGTATTGGGACTATATTCAATCAAAACCAACAACTGAAAACTTTCTTATTTTTGGAACAGATTCAAATGGGCGGGATTTATTGGTGCGTACTTTATCCGGCGGAAGGGTCTCTATTTCTGTTGCTATTATTGCTACATTAGTTGCCCTTGTAGTAGGTGTAACATATGGTGCAATATCAGGTTATGTTGGTGGCAGGACAGATGCTGTGATGATGCGTATAGTTGATATAATTTATGCAATGCCTTTTATGTTTGTAGTGATTTTACTTGTTGTTGTATTTGGGCGTTCTATTATGATGATTTACTTAGCTTTGGGATTAGTAGAATGGCTAGATATGGCAAGAATTGTTCGAGGCCAAACCCTGTCTCTTAAAACAAAAGAATTTATAATTTCAGCTAATGCATTGGGGGTAAGTAATTTTTCAATAATTCGCAAACATATTATTCCAAATGTTATTGGTCCAGTTGTTGTATATATGACACTTACTATTCCGAAAGTAATTTTAATAGAATCATTTTTAAGTTTTCTAGGATTAGGAGTTCAAGAACCAAATACAAGTTGGGGGGTTTTGATATCAGAAGGAACGGCTCTAATGGAAGTTGCACCGTGGATGTTAATTTACCCATCTATATTTTTAGTGGTGTGTATATTAGCCTTTAATTTTCTTGGTGATGGTATTCGTGATGCATTTGACCCGAAAACAAGATAAAAAAGGATATTTGATATTATGAGCAACCAACCCTTATTAGAAGTAAAAAATTTATATGTGAATTTTAAATTACCAAGCCACACTTTTAATGCAGTTAAAGGAGTTAATTTTGAAATAAAAAAAGGTGAAACTCTTGCTATTGTAGGACAATCCGGTTCAGGTAAATCTATTACAGCTATGTCTATTTTGCAATTATTACCATATCCAATGGCGACACATCCGCGCGGGCAAATTTTTTATAATGGACAAGATATAATATCAATGTCAAAAAAACAATTGTTGAGTGTTCGTGGCAATTTAATTTCAATGGTTTTTCAAGAACCAATGACAGCATTAAATCCTTTACAAACTATATATACACAAATTGCAGAAACTATATTTATCCACTTTCCAAAAACCACTAAAAAACAGGCTAAAAAAAGAGTTATTGAGCTTTTAAATATTGTTCATTTACCCCGTGCAAAAGAAAGAATTAATTCTTATCCTCACGAATTATCAGGTGGTCAATTACAACGCGTTATTATTGCAATGGCACTTGCAAATAACCCCGAATTATTAATTGCTGATGAACCAACCACAGCACTAGATGTAACAGTTCAACAGCAGATTTTGGAATTGTTAATGGAATTGCAAGATAAATTTAAAATGGCTATTTTATTTATTACACATGATTTTACAGTTGTTCGAAAAATAGCCGATAGAGTTTGTGTGATGCAAAAGGGTAAAATTGTCGAACAAGGAACAACAAAACAAGTTTTAAGCAGACCTAAACATTCATACACGAAGCTATTATTAAAAAGTAACATAAGGGGTGAAAAAAAATCTCATAATAAACATTCACCTGTTATATTAGATGCAGAAAAAATTAATGTTACATTTACTTTAAAAAAGTCTTTTTTTGGAACTCCACTATCTATTTTACAAGCTGTAAAAGATATTTCATTATCGATAAAACAAGGACAGACAATAGGGATTGTTGGAGAATCGGGTTCAGGCAAATCAACCCTTGGAAAGGCAATTTTACAATTATTAGAAAAAGAAAATGTAAATATAAAATCTTTAAAATTTGAAGACAAGAACATTATTAATCTTAATGCAAAAGAAACAAAAGCTATGAGAAAAGAAATGCAATTAGTTTTTCAAGACCCATTCGGATCTTTATCTCCTCGTATGACAATTAATGATATTTTGCTAGAAGGTTTAGATGTTCACTTTCCTAAATTAAATAAAAAAGAAAAATATTCTTTAATAAAACAAGTTATAAAAGATGTAGGGTTAAAACTTGATATGTTGAATCGTTATCCCCATGAATTTTCTGGTGGGCAAAGACAGTGTATAGCAATTGCTCGTGTAATAATTTTACGCCCTAAGTTCTTATTTTTAGATGAACCAACTTCTGCTCTTGATCGTAATGTGCAGGCACAAATAATCGACTTATTGCGATCTTTGCAAAAAAAATATAACCTTACATATTTATTTATAAGTCACGATTTATCAGTTATAAAATCTTTAAGTGACAGTGTTATTGTAATGAAAGATGGTGAGGTAGTAGAGCAAGGAACAATTAAACAGATTTTTAATAAACCTAAAAAACAATATACAAAAGATTTACTTAAAGCGACTTTCGATTAAAAATAAATCTTAAAATATAGTTTATTTTTATATTTAAATGTGTTAGAAATGTTGAAATTATACTTCTTTTGTCTTTTTTGACAATGGATTACGCTCGTATTTAGTCAAAATTATATAGTAGGAACAAATGACTTTAAATAGTGAATTAAGACAGATATCGAAAAGGTATGCTACTGCATTGTTTAAATTATCTGTTGACAATAAAAGCCTTGATAAGGTTGTTAAATGTGTATCTTCCTTACAAAAAACATTAAAAAGTAGTGACAAACTTTCTAGTGTCATTAAATCTCCGGCCTTAAAAATTGATGAGGCGGAGGCAATTTTAAATGAAATTCTAAAAAAATTAAAATCTTCTGACGAATTAAAAGGTCTTATTAAGACTCTTTGTCAAAACCGTCGTCAATTTGCTCTTAGTAATGTTCTTGAACAGTTTATGGAGCTAGTTGATGAGCATAACGGTATTGTCAATGCTGAAGTTATTTCAGCCAACAAGCTAAGTTCTAAGCAAACAAAGCAAGTAGAAAAAGCTGTTGCTGAAGTTGTGGGTGGCGATATTCGTGTTTCGTATATCGTAAAGCCTGCTATTATTGGTGGTTTGATTGTAAAAATCGGTTCTAAAATGCTAGATTCTTGCACTCAAACTAAATTGGATAAACTAAAACAAGAAATGAAAGGGGTTTAACAGTATGACCCTAAATGCTGCCGAAATTTCAGCAATTTTAAAAGATAAAATTGCAAATTTTAAAGTTACTTCTGATGTCGCCGAAGTTGGTACAGTTTTATCAGTAGGTGATGGTGTTGCTCGAGTGTATGGACTTGATAATGTTCAAGCTGGTGAAATGGTTGAATTTCCAGGCGGAATAAAAGGTATGGCACTTAACCTAGAAACAGATAATGTTGGTGTGGTAATTTTTGGTGATGACCGCTCAATTCGCGAAGGCGATACGGTAAAACGCTCTGGTGCGATTGTTGATACTCCTGTTGGCAAGGAATTATTAGGCCGTGTTGTTGATGGTTTAGGTAATCCGATAGATGGCAAAGGTGCAATCAAAGCTAAAAAGCGCAATTTGGTTGAGGTAAAAGCTCCGGGAATTATTGCAAGAAAATCTGTACACGAACCAGTACAAACAGGTATTAAGGCGATTGATAGCCTTGTTCCTATTGGTCGTGGGCAAAGGGAATTAATTATTGGTGACCGTCAAACTGGTAAATCAACGGTTGCTCTTGATACTATTTTGAATCAGAAAGAAGTTAATAAAGGTAAAGATGAATCTAAAAAGCTTTACTGTATTTATGTTGCTGTTGGTCAAAAACGCTCAACAGTTGCTCAACTTGTTAGAGTGCTAGAAGAACAAGGTGCTATGGAATATACTTGTGTTGTTGCCGCGACAGCATCTGATCCTGCTCCTTTACAATTCTTGGCACCATATACAGGTACAGCAATCGGTGAATATTTCCGTGATAACGGTATGCATGCATTGATTGTATATGATGATTTAACTAAACAAGCGGTTTCTTATCGTCAAATGTCATTATTACTTCGTCGTCCACCAGGGCGTGAAGCATACCCAGGTGATGTATTTTACTTGCACTCTCGTTTACTTGAAAGATCTTCTAAATTAAATGAAGATTGCGGTGGGGGTTCTTTAACTGCACTACCTGTTATTGAAACTCAAGATAATGATGTTTCGGCATTTATTCCAACTAATGTAATCTCTATTACCGATGGGCAGATTTTCCTTGAAACTGATTTGTTCTATAAGGGTATCCGTCCGGCAATTAATGTTGGTTTATCGGTATCTCGTGTTGGTTCGTCAGCACAAACAAAAGCAATGAAAAAAGTTGCCGGCACTATCAAATTGGAACTAGCACAATATCGCGAGATGGAAGCATTCGCTCAATTCGCATCTGATCTTGACCCTGCTACACAAGCATTGCTTGCTCGTGGTGCAAGATTGGTTGAGTTGTTGAAACAACCTCAATTCTCGCCGTTATCTGTTGGTGAACAGGTTCTTGTTATTTTTGCAGGAACAAATGGTTATTTAGATAATATTGATATTTCTAATGTTCGTCGTTTTGAACAAGAATTATTAAAATATGCTAAAACTAATGATAAAGTTATTGCTATGATTAATAAAACTGGTGATTATAATGATGATATTATCAAAGGTTTGAAAGATATTTTAGATAGCTTTAAAAATAAGTTTAAGTAAGGTTTAAAAATGGCGTCTTTAAAGGATTTAAAATCATCTATCTTATCTGTACAATCAACAAAGCGAATTACTTCGGCTATGAAAATGGTTGCTTCTGCTAAGTTGAAAAAAGCGACTGATAATGTGGAAGAATCTCGTCCTTATGTTACTGAAATGAGTAAAATGATTACTAATTTATCAAAAGGAACTAGTTCAAAAAATCCATTATTGGTTGGAACTGGTCAAGATAAAGTTCATTTATTTGTGGTTGTATCATCAGATCGTGGTTTATGTGGTGGATTTAATAGTAATCTAGCGCGTCGTGCTTTAAATGATGCTAGGGCATTAAAGAAAAGTGGAAAAAAAGTAAAGTTTTTAATTGTTGGTCGTAAGGCTAATGCTATAATTAAAAATGTTTTTGAAAATGATGTTGTTGAGGTGTTCGAAGAATTAAATAAACCCGTTCCTGAATATCAACATGCAAAAATAGTTAGTTCTAAAATCATAGAGATGCTTAATGCTGGTGAATTTGATATTTGCACTATGTATTACAATGTATTTGTTAATGCATTAGAGCAACGACCTACACCAAAACAAATTATCCCGCTAGCTTCTTCTATCGATAGTGATAAAGTTAACGATGACAATCAAGATAGTAATGAAGAAAAGTATAGTAAAGCAATTTATGAATACGACCCAAGCGAAGATGCAATATTAATGGCATTATTACCAAAAAATTTAATTGTTCAGCTTTATTCTGCAATGCTAGAAAGTTTCGCTGGTGAGCAAGCCGCACGAATGACTGCTATGGATAATGCAACGAATAATGCAGGTGATATGATTCATAATTTACAAATTAAGTTTAACCGTACTCGTCAGGCGCAAATTACTGGTGAGTTGATAGAAATTATTTCTGGTGCAGAAGCATTATAGATTAAAAAGGAGTAAAAAATGGCGAAAAATAAGGGTAAGATAACCCAAGTAATGGGAGCGGTAGTTGATGTTGTTTTTGACAATGAATTACCAGCAATCCTAAATTCACTAGAAACAGATAATAACGGCAAGAAATTAATTCTAGAAGTAGCCCAACACTTAGGTGAAAATACTGTTCGTACTATTGCAATGGACAGCACAGAAGGTTTAGTTCGTGGTAGTGAAGTTGTTGATACAGGTGATGCTATTAATGTACCGGTTGGACAAGAAACTCTTGGTCGTATTATGAATGTAATCGGTGAGCCAATTGATGAAAGAGGCGATATTGGTAATAAAAAATCTTATCCAATTCACCGTCCAGCTCCTGCGTATGTTGACCAATCGACAGAAACAGAAGTTTTAGTTACAGGTATTAAAGTAATTGATTTATTAACTCCATATCCAAAAGGTGGTAAAATTGGCTTATTTGGTGGTGCGGGTGTTGGTAAAACCGTTACTATTATGGAATTAATTAATAATATTGCCAAAGGACACGGTGGATATTCTGTATTTGCCGGCGTTGGTGAAAGAACTCGTGAAGGTAATGACCTTTACCACGAAATGATAGAATCTGGTGTAATTAACCTAGAAGGTGAGTCAAAATGTTCGTTAGTTTATGGACAAATGAATGAGCCTCCTGGGGCAAGAGCAAGAGTTGCATTAACTGGTCTTACACAAGCGGAATATTTCCGTGATGAAGAAGGGCAAGATGTACTATTTTTCGTAGATAATATATTCCGTTTTACACAAGCCGGTGCCGAGGTATCTGCATTACTTGGACGAATTCCATCTGCGGTAGGTTATCAGCCAACTCTTTCAACTGAAATGGGCGCGATGCAAGAACGAATTACATCTACGAACAAGGGTTCTATTACATCAGTACAGGCCGTGTATGTACCTGCCGATGATTTAACTGACCCTGCTCCTGCAAATACATTTGCTCACCTAGATGCAACAACTGTACTTAACCGTTCTATTGCAGAAAAAGGTATTTATCCAGCGGTTGACCCGCTTGATTCGACTTCAAGAATTCTTGAACCATCTGTTGTTGGTGAAGATCACTATAATACAGCACGAAAAGTACAAGAAATTTTACAACAATATAAAGCATTACAAGAAATCATTGCTATTTTAGGTATGGATGAATTATCAGAAGATGATAAAGTTATTGTTGCAAGAGCTCGTAAAATCGAAAGATTCTTGTCTCAACCATTCCACGTTGCCGAAGTATTTACAGGTTCCCCTGGTAAGTTCGTTCAACTAGATGATACAGTAAAATCATTTAAAGACATCGTAGAAGGTAAATATGACGATATTCCAGAAGGTGCATTCTATATGGTTGGTGGAATCGAAGAAGTGATCGAAAAAGCTAATAAAATGAAAAAAGAAGCAGTATAGTTTTATAGGATTTAAATATGTCAAAAATTGCATTTACATTGGTATCACCATCAAAAAGCTTATATTCTGCGGATGCTGATATGGTAATAATTCCGGCTGAAAGCGGTGATATTGGTGTAATGGCAGGACACAGCCCATTAATAGGGACAGTTCGTGCTGGAACTATTATAGTTCGTAATGATAATCAAGAAACTAGACTATTTGTTGAAACTGGTTTTGTTGAAGTCAATGCTAAGTCTGTTATAATACTAGTAGAACAGGGTATATTAGTAGATGATATTGATAAAAAACAAGCGCAAGATTTATTAAATCAAGCAGTAAACGAATTTAATAATTCTAGCTCTGAAAATAAACTTGATTTGAAAGCAAAACTTGATGTAGCAAAAGCCCGCTTAAAAGCTGTTGAAGACCCATTTTATAAGTAATTTTTTTACAACCCATTACCTTTGGTCGTATATAATAAAATATTAAAAATAACTAATATAAATAAAAAGAGATAGTTTCTAACTATCTCTTTTTTATTGAAATCGTCTATTAACAGTGATATTGTTTAATTAATAATATAAAAAAAAATAGGGGGATACTTATGAAAAGATTATTAGTTGTTTCTGCTTTTATTATTGGCTCTTTATCAAGTGCATTTGCAGGTGAAAACACTTTGCAAAATGTTAAGGAGCGTGGATATTTAAAATGCGCTGTTAATTCAGGTGTTTTTGGTTTGTCATATACTGATGATAACGGTAAATGGCAGGGAATCGATGTTGAGGTTTGCCGTGCTATTTCAGCCGCTATTTTTGGCGATAAAAATAAAGTAAAATTTATGCCAACTACAACCAAAAATCGCTTTACTATTTTACAATCCGGCGAAGCTGATGTTTTATCAAGGAATAGCACTTGGACATTATCTCGCTCTACGGATTTAGGTTTAGATTTTGTTGGTGTTACTTGGTATGATGGACAAGGCTTTTTAATAAATAAAGATCTTGGCGTAAGTTCAGCCAAAGAATTAGATGGGGCAACTGTATGTATTGAACCTGGCACAACTACGGAACTTAATTTAGCCGAATATTTCAAAAAAACAGAAATTAGTTATGAACCAGTAAATGTTGATACATTTGATGATGCCATAAAGTCTTTAAAAGCCGGCCGTTGCGATTTACTTACTACTGATTCGACAGGCTTAGCGGCTGTTAAAGCATCTATGCCAAATCCTGATAATTGGGAAGTATTACCTGAATTAATTTCCAAAGAACCATTAGGTCCGGCGGTAAGGCACGGTGATAATAATTGGGGCGACATTGTTCGTTGGTCTCTTTATACAATTATTGGTGCTGAGGAATTAGGAATTAATTCTAATAATGTTGATGATTTTAAAGACTCTAAGAACTCAGAAATTTTAAGAATGTTAGGTCATCAGGGTAATTTGGGCAAGTTCTTGGGTGTTCGCAAAGATTTTGGTTATCAAATTATAAAACAAGTTGGTAATTACAAAGAAGTTTATGACAAAACTATGGCTAAAACAGGCTTACCTCGTGGTTTAAATGCTTCTTACAAAAAAGGTGGTTTACAATATGTACCACCATTCCGTTAAGGGATATTAAATTTTTAGAGATGATAGTTATTTATCATCTCTATTTTTTTTATTTTTAACTTAAAACAAATTATATACTGTATAATTTATTTATTATGAGAGTAAATATAAATGTTTGATATATTTTATAACAAAAAATTTCGCTCTATTGCATCGCAATTTACATTGATATTATTTTTGGTTGTGGTGTTTTATTACTTTATCAACAATGCAATTATAAACTTAGACAGACTTGGAATTACATCTGGATTTGATTTTTTATTTTCAAGAGCTGGATATGATGCATATTCTCCGTTTTTTAAATTTACATCTGATAGTTTACACATTGATGCTTATTTTGTTGGTTTGTTAAATACTTTATCTGTTTCAATTCTTGGTATTTTTATTGCAACAATTCTTGGTTTTATAATGGGTGTTTTACGACTATCAAATAATTGGTTAGTATCAAAACTTGTATATTTAGTTGTTGAATTTAAGCGTAATGTACCTGTTCTTATTTGGATTATCATATGGTATTTTGGTGTATTCTTGCAATTACCCAGTGCTAAGAAAGCTATCAATATTAACGATAGTATTTTTATATCGAATCGCGGTCTTTATTTTCCATCGCCTGTTTTTTCAGAAGGTGCGATAGCTATTTTAATAGCTTTTATAGGAGCTATTATTATTAATTTTTTCTATGTTAAGCGAGCGAAAAAGATACATATTAAAACAGGTAAACAAAGCCCGATATTTTTAGTTAGTTTATTATTAATAATAGGATTGCCGGTAGTTACTTACTTTGTTACAAATCAACCTATTGAGTGGGTGATTCCTGAATTAAAAGGATTTAATTTCAAAGGCGGTATGGCATTAAAACCTGAATTTGTTGCTTTATTGATGGGGCTTGCTGTTTATACATCTGCACATATTGCAGAAATTGTAAGGGCTGGTATTTTGTCTGTACCAAAGGGACAAATAGAAGCTGGAATGTCATTTAATATTACAAGAAATCAAATGATGAAAATGGTTGTTATTCCACAAGCACTAAGGCTTATAATACCACCACTTACGAGTCAGTATTTGAATTTGATGAAGAATTCTTCCCTAGCAGTGGCTGTTGGTTATATGGATCTTACGGCGACCACAGGTGGGATTACCCTTAACCAAACAGGTCAAGCAATAGAATGTATATTGATGATTATGGGTACATATTTACTGTTGAGCTTATTAATTTCAGCGATAATGAATTATGTTAACAAAAAAGTTCAACTTGTGGAAAGGTAATTAAATGAATAAATTACAATATAAAATAGGTGAGCATCCTAATTTACCTGCACCTAAAACACAAGGTGGTATTTTTAAGGCTATTCGTAATAATTTATTTTCAACTTGGTATGATTCTATTATAACAATAATTCTTATTTATTTACTTTTATCATATTTACCGATGGCACTTGATTGGTTGTTTTTTAGCGCTGATTTCTTTGTAGATAAACGCTCACAGTGTACATCAGGGGGTGCTTGTTGGGGTGTAATTACAGCTAGATTCCCACAATATTTATATGGTTTTTATCCACCTGAATTATATTGGCGTCCGAATCTAGCATCTTTATTATTGCTGGTTGCTCTTGCGCCAATTTTGTATTCTAAGATTTCATACCGCAAGTATTTTTTAATGTTTTCAATTACATATCCACTTATTGCATTTTGGTTATTATGGGGTGGTTTTGGTCTTGTTCCTGTTGAATCTGAAAAAATGGGTGGTTTGTTATTAACACTTACTCTTGGTGTAATGGGGATTGCTTTATCTCTACCAATTGGAATATTATTAGCATTGGGTCGTCGCAGTAAAATGCCGGCGATAAGGCTTTTTAGTACAATATTTATTGAATTGATTCGCGGTGTGCCTATGATTACATTATTATTTATGGCAACTGTGCTTTTACCATTATTCTTACCTAGTGATGTAATTATTGATCAATTGATTCGTGTAATATTTATTATTGTTATCTTTGCATCAGCATATATGGCCGAGGTTATCCGTGGAGGATTACAATCAATTCGAAAAGGACAATATGAAGCCTCAGATGTAATGGGACTTAGTTATTGGCAATCAATGAGTTTAATTATATTGCCACAAGCATTGAAAATATCAATACCAGGAATCGTTAATTCATTTATTAGCTTGTTTAAGGACACAACTCTTGTTATAATCGTTGGTATGTTTGACTTGTTGGGTGTCGGTCGCGCCGCACTTTCAAACCGAGAGTGGATTGGATTAGCAAATGAGGTTTATATGTTTATAGCAATAGTGTTTTTTGTGTTTTGTTACTTAATGTCTAGATATTCATTACATTTAGAACGAAGATTATCAAGATCGTACAAATAAATTATTGCATTTAAAATAAAAGGAAAATAAAAATGTCAGTTAAAAAAGCAAAAGCTAAAAAAAGTAAAGAAGTTGTAATTGATATTAAAGAATTACATAAATGGTATGATTCATTCCATGCACTAAAAAATGTTAACTTACAAGTTACAAAAGGTGAAAAAATAGTTGTTTGTGGTCCTTCTGGTTCAGGTAAATCAACACTTATTCGTTGTGTCAATGCACTTGAACAATTTCAACAAGGCTCAATATCTGTGGGTGGTGTTGAAATAAAAGATGATATTAAATCAATCAATGCAGTAAGGGCTCAGGCTGGAATGTGCTTCCAACATTTTAATCTATTTCCACATTTAACCGTATTGGAAAATTGTACTCTTGCACCTATCTGGGTTAAAAAAATGCCTAAGAAACAAGCCGAAGAAATAGCAATGAAGTTATTGGAAAGAGTAAAAATTCCAAATGAAGCAAACAAGTTTCCAGGGCAATTATCAGGTGGGCAACAACAAAGGGTTGCTATTGCTAGGTCATTATGTATGAATCCTGATATTATGTTATTTGATGAACCAACTTCTGCACTTGACCCTGAAATGATTTCAGAGGTTCTAGATGTAATGGTTGATTTAGCGGAACAAGGTATGACTATGATTTGTGTAACACACGAAATGGGATTTGCGCGTCGTGTTGCTGATCGTGTGATTTTTATGGATCACGGTGAAATACTAGAACAAAATGACCCTGAAACATTCTTTAAAAATCCTAAAAACGATAGAGCAAAAGAATTCTTGTCACAAATACTAGGACATTAAATTAATTTTTTTATTGTTAATTATATTTATATTTTTACTAGGTGGTAAATGTATTCACTTAGTGCTGTCTGATTCTAATTTTTTAAAAGTAATTTATTGTTACGATTATGTATAAATACTTATTTTTTAAGCAAATCCGCCATCGTCAAAATTTTATTACTTGTCAGTATTGTTATAATTCTATATCTACTTTTTTTAGTATTATATGAAATTATTTTACAGAAGTTAAACAACTTTGTTAGATAACTTTATTAGATAAAGGCGTGCTTTAATAAGTATGCCTTTTCTAATTTTTACTATATGTAAATTATTGAAAAATATAGTTATTTCTTTGCGATTGTTATTAATCCTTTTACGGGATTATCGTGTTCTGTTCGCAATGTTTTGTTTATTATTTTGACTTTTTTAAACCCTACTTTTTCCAGTAAATATTCTACATATTTTTGTTTATGTACATACCTTCCTGATGGGCTTAGTAAAAAATCTTGTTCATCAATTTGATTTTTTTCAACAGAAAATGCAAGATATGAATTTGAATGTAAGCTATCGTAAGATAATTTAAACACCTCTTCTAAATCACCGAAATAACATAATACATCACTTGCTATTACACCGTTAAAACTATCTTTGTTTCGTTCTAAGTATTTAATTAAATCTTCACAAAATAAATCCGTATAAAGTTCTCGTGTTTTTGCTAGTTCTAGCATTTCACTAGATAAATCAACCCCGTATAATTGGTCGCAACAATTTGTAATATGTGGTGATAATAAACCAGTTCCACAACCAGCATCAAGAATTTTACTTACGGGTTTTTTATTATGTTTTTTCCATATTTCGGCGATGTACTCAGGAGCCTTATAGTTAAGTTCTGATAATTTTTCGTCAAAATCTTCGGCAAAATCATCAAATATTTGTTTTACATATTTTGTATTTTGTTTTGATATGTTTTTTCCCAATATTGCCGAACCTATTACTTGTGCATCATTTGAATTTGGAAAGTTATTTAACCACCATTTCGCATCTTGTTTTGCCTCTTGTTGATTTTCCAGATATCTTTCATATAATGCCTTACCAAAATTTGAATGTATGGTTTCATCGTCGTGTTTTATTTCTAGGCCTAGTTTATAATTTTTAATAGATTTTTCGTAATCACAATTTTCATAATAACATAACCCTAAGTCATTGAATAAATTGTTATCTTGGTCGTTTACTTTTTTTGCTTTTTCAAACCATTTAATTGCTGTTTCATAGTTTTCTTGTTCAAGATAATTATCAGCAAGCCATCTTAATGAATTATAATGTTTAGGGTCGATTTGTAACACTTGTTTATAGTAATATTTTGCCATTTCGTGATTTTCATCTGTGTGGTAATTACTAGCAATATCGTATAATTCATCAAGTGTTTTAGTCATAATAAGGAAATATACGAAAAAGGAATATTTAAAACAAGTTAAAATTTATTTTAAAGATTAAATATAAAGTGCAATTATTTTATATATTTTACTTGCATTTTTCTTGTATTTTGTTAAATAGATAAGGTATTTTAAGAATCGGTGTGTATAAAAGCCACACCAAAATGAAAGGTTAAAATTATGAAAAAAGATATTCACCCAGACTACCATATGATTAAGGTAGTTATGACGGACGGAACAGAATATATGACATATTCAACTTGGGGCAAAGAAGGCGATGTAATGCGTCTTGATGTAGATAGCGTTTCACATCCTGCTTGGACTGGTGGCCAACAACGCCTTATGGAAGGTGGTCAATTGGATCGCTTCAAGAAGAAATTCTCAAATTTGGGTATATAATCGAATTTGTATTTATATATTTAAAAAAACCTCACATAAAAGAGCCTCATATAATTGAGGCTTTTTTTGTAACTATTATTTGTTAAAATCTAGTTCTGAAATTTTACCTATTTCATAATTTGGCTTTTTATTATTAAATATATAGTCATAGAATTGTAATTCAGCTTCTAGTGCGTGGGCTTTTGTTTCAGGATTTTTGAATCCGTGACCTTCTCCGACATAATTTATTAATGCAGTGGGGATATTATTTTTGATTAAATTATCGTACATTAATTTTGATTGTGAAGGTGATACGACTTTATCATCAAGACCTTGTAAAAATAAAACGGGTGCTGATATATTTTGTGCAAAATTAATAGGCGAACGATTTTTATACAATTCTAAATTATCTTTATAAGGTGCGATTAAAATATCAAAATAATTAGCTTCAAATTTATGAGTTTGCTCAACTAGTGATGATAAGTTGCCAATGCCGTATATTGATGTTCCTACATTAAATACATTACCGAATGCTAATGCACATAATACAGAATATCCACCAGCCGAAGAACCAGATATAATAAGTTGATTTGGATTAGCTAGATTATTTTTAACGCAATATTTTGCTCCGGATTCTAATTCTTGGACATCAATTTTACCCCATAAATTATTTAACCTGTTACGGTATTTTGAACCGTAACCTGTTGAACCTGAATAATTTACATCAAGAACGGCAAAACCACGACTTGTCCAGAATTGTATTTTCGGGTTGTACTCGGTTGTTGCTTGTCCTGTTGGGCCTGAATGTGATTTAACAATTAATGGTGGCTTGTCATTGTCATCTTTGTTTTTAGTTGGATTTTTTGGTGGGTAATAATATGCATAAACTTTATCATTGTTGTTATAAAATTCAATTTCTTCTGGGCTTGATATATAATCATCATTAACTGGTAGCGGGTTGCTAGTATCGATTATTTGTGTATTGTTTAATATAATCTGTGATGGTTTATTTGAATATCTGTTAATTGTGACGAAATTATTATTTTCGCCGTGCAAGCTATCAAAATATACCGCTTGTGTTTTTAATGGTATAAATTTATTTTGTCTTAATTCGCCTATTTGCCAATTTCCCTTTATTGCACCACAAGCAATAATCTTGTCATCTAACACGGTATATGTTCGCATTCCATAAACCCATAATGGCATATAAAAATCTATGTTTAATGGCGAGATATTTTTATTATTTTTAAAAATATTAAAATATGAACCTGTGTCTTTTGCATAATAAATATCACCATTTATTAATTCAGGTTGAAAATGTCCGATTCCTTGCGACACAACCTTTGTTTTATTGTTTTCGTATAATATTACAGATGAATTATCCCAAGGCATATGCGGTAAATTCCATTCTAGCCATATTATTTTATTATTTTCTGATTTGGGAGAATGGTAAAAATCGGCGCCTTTTGCAACAATTGAATATTGCTTAGTTTTTAAATCAATTTGTCCAATGTGTTGTTTAGGAAAATGTCCCTTGTTTTGTTCGCCAACAAATACGATACATTTATTTTCATTATTATAATTAATGTCAGCATAATTATATTTATTGTCAAAAGTTAATTGTTCAACTGTATGATTTTTTACAATATATAATTCTTTTGTTTTACTATCTGAATAAACAATACCGAAATCAGTCGGACAAAAACAAATTCCCCCGTAAATATTAATTGCTGTATCTATGTATATGTCTTGTGGCAATTCATATTTTCTATCTTGCCCGTTTATATCAGTTGAAATTATTGTAGTGTCTTTTTTATTTTTATAAGAATAATAGATTCTATGATTAAATATTCTTGCATTTTCAAAATTATCTTGCGATTGTATTATTATTTCTGTGTTTAATGGTGAATTAAGTATTTTCATATTTATTTTATATACCACAATTAACCATCATAAAAGTATATAATTGAATATTAATTTTAGTTTTGTTATTATATTATAAAATAATAATCGGGGAGATTATAAATGTATTTTGATAAAAAATTTCGCTCACAATTAAAAGACTTGTTTTTATGGCGTCGCGATGTAAGAAGATTTAAAAGCCGTGCTGTTGATGAAAATGTTTTGCAAGAAATAATATCACAGGCGATGCTTGCCCCATCAGTCGGCCTATCACAACCGTGGCGATTTATTCAGGTTGATGACAAAGATTTACGTCAACAAATAATACATAACTATGAAGTCGAAAACGATAAAGCTAGTAAAATATATGCCGATGAAAAAGCCAGCTTATATCGCAGTTTAAAATTATCCGGCTTAAAAGAAGCTCCTATTCATTTAGCAATATTTGCTGAACACGAATCTGATATTGGTAGCGGTCTAGGTCGACAAACTATGCCCGAAACGATACATTATTCTGTTGTTACAGCCATCGAAAATTTATGGCTAGCAGCTAGAGCCAACGGAATTGGTATGGGTTGGGTTTCAATTCTTGATCCAATAAAAGTATGTAAAACACTAAAAACACCTGATAATTGGCATTTTATCGGATATATGTGTTTAGGATACCCACAAGAAGAACACCTAGATCCGGAATTAGTCCGTGCAGGTTGGGAAAAAGTACTCGATACTAGCAAAGTTTTTTTCAAAAAGTAAAAAAATCCATTTTTTAACAAAAATGACCGTTTTTTATCGATTTTTAACAAAAAAATAGCATTTTTTATCAATTTTTGACAAAAAAACGCATTTTTTGTTATTTTTTAGTTGATTGAACTTAAATAGTGTAGTAAATTCATTTTCAAGTGCAAATTAAGATACTTTTTAAGTAACTTTTTCATAAACTTTATTGTTAGAAAAGCATATGAACAATATATTATTAATTAATGGACCAAATTTAAATTTATTAGGAAAGCGTGAATCATCACTATACGGTGTTGAAAGTCTTTCGGATTTGGAAAATATGTGTAAAAATTGGGCTAAGCAAAATAATTCACTTATTGATTGCATACAATCAAATCACGAAGGTGAAATAATTGACGCTATTCAAAATGCTGATAAAAATTATGATGCAATTATCATTAATGCGGGCGCTTATACACATACATCTATTGCAATTCGTGATGCCATTTTGGCTATATCTGTTGATGTATACGAAGTTCACATTTCAAATATCCATTGTCGCGAAGAATTTCGCCATAAAAGCTACATTTCCGATGTGGCTAAGGGTGTTGTATGTGGATTTGGTTTTTTGGGTTACAAGGTTGCTATTGAAAAAGCAAGCTTGAGGTAAGTAATAAATTTAAGGAGATTATATAATGACCAATAAATTAGAGTTAGATTATTCAACAATTAAATCTTTATCGAAGCTAGTTAATAAAGAAAACCTAGCGGAAATTGAAGTTGGAAACGGTGAAAATTATGTTCGCATAATTCGTAAATTACCTGAAAATGTTGTTGCTTCTTCTCCTGCAAGTTCTGTTCAGGCTGTTCAACCTGCCCCTCAAGCACCAGTTCAGGAAAAAGCCGAAGTGCCTGTTCCTGTTTCACACCAAGATAATGCTAATGCGGTAAAATCTCCTATTGTAGGTACGGCATACCTAGCCCCATCACCAGATGCGGAGAATTTTGTAAAAATTGGACAATCTGTTAAAAAGGGCGATACTTTAATTATTGTAGAAGCAATGAAAGTAATGAATCCAATTACAGCGAAAAAAGACGGTAAAGTAGAAGAAATATTGGTTGGCGATGGCGAACCAGTTGAATTTGATCAACCACTAATAATATTATCTTAGTAGGTATTAAAAATGATTAAAAAATTACTGATCGCAAATAGAGGTGAGATTGCTGTACGAATTATTCGTGCTTGCCGTGAACTAGGTATTAAAACAGTAGCGGTTCATTCAACAGCTGATGCGGATTCTATGCATGTAAAAATTGCTGATGAGGCGGTATGTATTGGCTCTGCACAATCTAAGTATTCTTATTTAAATATTCCATCTATTTTAACAGCGGCACAAATTACAGGAGTTGATGCGATTCACCCTGGATTTGGATTTTTATCTGAAAATGCTGAATTTGCTGAACTAGTTGATGAACACGGTTTTATTTTCGTAGGTCCAACATCTGAACATATTCGTGTAATGGGTGACAAGATCAAGGCAAAAGATACTGCGGTAAAACTAGGAATACCTGTTGTCCCTGGTTCACAAGGCGAAGTTAAAACGGTTAAAGATGCAAAATCTTGGAGTAAAAAAATTGGTTTTCCATTGATTATAAAAGCTGCTTCTGGCGGTGGTGGTCGTGGTATGAAAGTTGCCAATACCCCAGAAGAGTTGGAAGAAGCATTTAATATTTGTCAAACCGAAGCATTATCTGCATTTGGTGATGGTGCGGTTTATATGGAAAGATATTTAGGCCGTCCTCGTCATATTGAAATTCAAGTATTTGGTGATGGTACGGGTAACGCATTACATTTCTTTGAAAGAGATTGTTCAATACAGCGTCGCCATCAAAAAGTTATAGAAGAAGCATCAGGCCCATCAATTGATGAAAAAACCCGAACTGACATAGGCAATGTGTGTGTAAAAGCAATGTCTAAAATGAAGTATCGCGGGGCTGGTACTATTGAGTTTTTATATGAAAATGGTGAATTTTTCTTTATTGAGATGAATACAAGAATTCAGGTAGAACATCCTATTACTGAAATGATAACAGGATTTGATTTAATCAAAGAACAAATTAATGTGGCAAGTGGTGATGGGTTGAGTGCAAAACAGCAAGATATAAAACTTAACGGTCACGCGATAGAATGTCGAATTAATGCGGAATGTCCAGAAACATTTATGCCAATGCCGGGCACGGTTGAATTGTATCACGCCCCAGGCGGACTAGGTGTAAGGGTTGATAGTCATTTATATGCTGGTTATTCAATACCACCACATTACGATAGTATGATTGCAAAATTAATAGTTCACGCTCCTACCAGAGAGATTGCAATTGCACGAATGAAAAGAGCATTAAAAGAATACTTAATTATTGGTGTAAAAACCAATATTCCACTGCATTTGAAATTGTTAGATGAACCTGATTTTATATCCGGTGATTATACAATTCATTGGCTAGAAGAGTTAATGGGATTAAAGTAAAAAATGATTAAAAAAGTTGGATTCATAGTCATCGGAGATGAAATATTAAACGGGAAAACCGCTGATAAGAATATAAATTTTCTTGCTAAAAGCCTAGATGAGTATGGATTTGACTTAGTCGAAGTTCGCGTAATAGGTGATGTCTTTGATACCATTGTTGAAACTGTTAAGCACTTTTCAAAAAAATATGATTATGTATTTACTTGTGGCGGTATTGGTGGAACACACGATGATATAACATTTGCATGTGTGGCTAGTGCTTTTGGTCTAGAAATTGAACAAAATCAAGAAGCATTGCGCAGGCTATCGGCTTATTACAAAGAAAGAGAATTGCCTTTGACTGATACGCGCATTAATCTTGCTAAAATGCCAAAAGGTTGTAAATTAATTGATAACTCAATTTCAATAGCACCAGGGGCAAATGTTGAAAATGTTTATGTTTGTGCAGGCATACCAAAAATATTTAATGTGATGCTTAATGATATATTGCCAACTATGCAAGGCGGGATTAAAGTACATAAATATACTATTTTTAAAGAAAATTTAAGCGAGGGAACAATAGGTGACACTATTGCAAAAATAGCTTCATCGTATGATGATGTTTCCATCGGCTCATATCCCAAATTTCACGACAACGGTTTTTCAACAGAAATAGTAATGCGAAGCCGTAATAAAAAGAATCTAGATTTATGCTATAAGGATATTAAATCATATATCGATAAATGCTGATTTTAGTCGTTGATATTGCTCTATATTTTATTGTTAATAACAAAAAAATAATTTTTAGATATAAAAGTAAAAAAATACTTGCTTTTTAAATGTAAAAGTGGCAAAACATACCAATGATTTAGGTTTCATTACTTAATTTCAGCCCACGTGGCGGAATTGGTAGACGCAACAGACTTAAAATCTGTCGCTCTTTATGGGCGTGCAAGTTCAAGTCTTGCCGTGGGCACCAATTAAAAAAAAGTACGCATAAAATCTTTTACAAGGTTAATGCGTACTTTTTTATTTCTAATGGATTTACGGGCGAAGTACTCTTTTTATTGCAGGGTAAGCTTTGTGCAATTCATTGTATAATGCCACTAATTCTTGAAACGGTTTGTTAATTAATTTTAAGTTTACTAAAAACGCAGCCACATCAGGCGGAGATAGTTCTTTCGGTAACAACGGAATTATATCATATACGGATAACAATATCATTATTGCCATAATTAACCAATGTGAGGTATTAGATAAAACCTCACTGCATTGTTGCCACCATTCACCACTTAATTTTGTTTTGTAGTATTTTTCTTGTTCTGTGTACATATCTTTGACATTATTATTGGCAATTGCTGATGATACAGAGCTAATGAATTGTAAGGAATAATTACTATATTTTGCAATAAGTTTACCAAAACATAGGCTGATTAAAAAAGGGAAAATACCAACAATTAATAAAGGTAAAACATATTCTTCAGCTAATGATACTTGCCAAATAATAACAGATGGTAAGCCAACAATAACAACCCAAATATCTTTTTTCAAAATATCAAGAGATTTTCTGGCTAATTTACAATCATATACTGATTTACTTATATCTTCGGACACACTAGAATTATTTTTTTTGCGGGAAAACCAAAGTCGTTGAGTGCTTATATATAGTCTTTCATCTAACATTTTGTCAGTCATCTTTTCAGACATTTCCAACAAAGATAATACGATAAATATTCCAATTACGATAGGAATGTATTGTAATAAAGATGTTAATAAAAAACTATCATCACCTTTAATAACTTCACTAAACACTTCTTTTGCTAGCCACGCCTCAGCAGGTTTTAACATTAAATTAATAATATTAGGTAGTATTGTAAGCAACAATAACCAAGGATGTTTTAGAAGTAGACTGACCATTTGCTTGTACAATTCAAGCGCGTACATATAGCGTAATTTGTATTTAAATATTTTTATATTTAACATTGTGAATCCTAATTTTTATGAAATTTTAAACTCTGAATTTTGTAGAATATTATGAACTATTATATGAAATTTTAAGATGTGTCAACAACATGAATAACTTATAAAGTATTGTTTTAATTATATTATTGACAAAAAAAATAAATAGTTGTATTGTGATCTATGATATAAAGTACTTTTACAGTTCTATATATTAATCACAAAAAAAATCTTATGATACTAATCAAGTATTTTTAGATTAATCAACACTAATTATTTAACCCCTGTTTCTATGATTAATAATATTCTTAATATGTTAGGAAAAAAATGATAAAAAATAAATTACAGTACATGTATATACTAGCAGGATTGGCAGTAATAATGCCTGCGCATGCGGAAAAAAATCTTCCCAAAGTTATTACGGCGAAAAAACTTATAAATAAAAAAGATACTAATATTACCAACTCAATTAAAAGAGAAGATTTTACTAAACAAGTAAATTCTTTTTCTATATATGATGTTTTAAAACGTGGGCTAGGGATTAGTAGTTCTGAAAAACCAGGTGAAAAAGAAGTAGTTAAATTACGTGGCCTTAATCAAAATTACACTAGAATCAGCGTTGATGGAATAGAGTTACCATCGTACGGTGATGAAAATAGCCGATATTTTAAAGTTGATATAATTCCAACTCCAATGGTCGGTGAAGTAAAAATAATAAAGAATGCTCCTGCATCATATAATGCAGATGGTATTGGTGGTCGCATTGATATGAATACTAGAAAGCCGACAAATAAAAACACATATTCTTTTGATGTATCTAGTGGAGCGATGAATTCAAAGTATGGACATTTAACTTCTTTATATGTGAATAAAGTTATTTCCCCGACATTAAAAGCTAATTTTTCTATTTCCAATTCTAAATATTTGAACGCGAAATACGAAACAAAACTTGCTATCGATTCTAAGTCTCCAAATGATTATGAGAGTGATAGAGATATCGTAACTCAAACAAAAATCACTACTGGAGTTATGGGTAATTTAGAGAAATCTTATAACAGAGGAACTATTACTTTTAGCCCTATTTATTTAAAATTAAACAAAATACGCGATAAAAAGGAATTAAATATTGCACATGATGATAGCACTGGACAAGATACAACTAAAAAGAATGAATACGATTATAGAGAACATCCTTCACTTACATCTGGTTTAACTATTGTTAATGATCATACTTTTGCTAATAACATTAATCTTAATACTTCTATCAGTAGAATTAAAACGAATTTTACAAAAGATAAAAATGAATATAAAATTGATGATAATACAAATATTGTAGCAAATATTGCAGAAACACATAGTATTGAAAAACAAGCAAATACTTTAACTCGTTTAAGTTCTGATATGACAAAATCATATGATGATATTAATACAATCAAAACAGGTTTTGTTTATCGCGACAACAATCATAATAGAAATATAGTAGTACGTGAAAAAGGTGTTTTAAATCCAACTAAAGATAAAGAAGAGATTTATTCTTTAAATGAAAAATATACTGCTTTTTATATTCAAAATGAAGCTAAGTTTAAAAATGGTTGGACAGTATTACCAGGTATTAGATTTGAAAAAATAAAGAGAAAAGGTGTTACTGCGACTGAGACGACAAATACATCTAATCAGAATTTTTTACCATCTATAATATCTAATTATAAGCTTAACGATATGACAAACTTCACAATGGCTTATTCTAAGAAAGTTAACAGACCTAGCTATCAACAATTAGTTCCTTGGGAAAAAGAACCGAAGAGTGGAGAAGTTAAACGCGGGAATCCTAACTTGCTTGCGGAAAAAGCTGACACATTTGATATGGGTGTAACCTACAATGGTGGAGAATATAATTTATCTGCAAACATATTCCGTAGAAATATTAGAGATGTAATTCAAGAAGAAGTTGATACAGGTGAAACTAAAGAAATTAATGGTACAGACTATACAATTTTACGTCCTGAAAATGTTGGTAAAGGCCATGTTCAAGGTCTAGAACTTTCACAAAAATTTGATGTGAATTTCCTTAAACCAATTATCCCAGGTACTGTTAGTCTTGATTTAAACCAAACGATAATGTCATCTAAACTAAGAAAGAAAGATGGTTCTATCAGTATATTTAATGGTCAATCAGATTTCATTGCAAACTCTACAATAGGTTGGAAATATAAACGCCTATATGCGTCAATATCTTCTAAGTTTGAGAAAGGCCGTACTGAAGTAAATGGTAAAAAAACCACAACTATAAAAGGTACAAACTATGTCGATGCGTACGCACAATACGAACTGAATAATGGTGGGGCAATATATGCATCTGTTACTAACTTGTTTAAACAAGGCTACCATGAATCAGAGTTAAAAAAGACGACGACGACAGTAGAAAAGAGAAAAGGCTATCGTTCTGTATGGGTTGGATATAAAGTTTCATTCTAATACTAAACAACACGGCAGGATTTTAAATCTTGCCGTTAGCATCAATTAAAAAAAAGTACGCATAAAATCTTTTATAAGGTTAATGCGTACTTTTTTATTATCCATTTTACCCCCCGCGGGAATTTTTTTTATTATATGGTTGTGAATTAAGTACTTTTACT